>Ga0315535_1000299_pt1 | contig 34737 bp, 33 predicted proteins | sample SalMarSW160220MG_2_FD_203092 | JGI IMG/M metagenome (GOLD analysis project Ga0315535, IMG submission 203092) | Salt marsh sediment microbial communities from the Plum Island Ecosystem LTER, Massachusetts, United States - Salt Marsh Sediment SW1602-20 ... | reverse complement strand
TCTCTGCAGTATGCCTGGCCGCTCTGCTGGTCCTACCCATGATCGTCCCGCAATTCTACACCTATGCGCTTGCCCTCATCTTTGTCATCTCCCTCCTGGCCATGAGCTTGAACATGCTGGTCGGCCACGGCGGGATGTTTCAGTTTCATCACGGGGTCTTCTACGGTGTGGGCGCATATACCTTTGCGCTTTTTATCACCAGGACCTCCTTGCCCGTATGGGTGGCTTTTCTCGCCGCGCCCCTGACGGCGGCAGCGACCGGCCTCCTCATAGGCTGGTTCTGCGTGAGGCTCACAAGACTCTACTTCGGAATGCTGCAGATATCCCTGGGGTCTCTCATCTGGGCCGTCGGATTCCGGTGGTACAGCCTGACAGGAGGCGACGACGGCATCTCCGGCATTTCCGTGCCTTCATTTCTCACCTCCGTAACCGGCTCCTACTACTTTATTCTGATCCTGCTGGTCCTCTGCCTGATTGCCATGTATTTCATTCTGCACTCGCCCTTCGGCGTTTCCCTGCGAGCCACCCGGGACAACCCCGAAAGATCCGAGGCCCTGGGCATCAACGTCAGACACCATCAGCTCATGGCCATCGTGATAGCCACCTTTTTCGCGGGAATTGCCGGGGTCCTGTATGTCGTCCTGGAACGGTCGGTCTTCCCGGACCTCCTGTTCTGGTACCTTTCCCTGGAGATATTCATCATGTGTCTTCTCGGAGGCTGGTTTACCTTTGCGGGGCCTATTCTGGGGGCGGCCATAACGGAGTCCCTCAAGATCTTTGTGGGCACCTATACGGAATACTGGACCTTGGTTCTTGGCATCATTTTGATATTGCTCATCTTCTTTTTGCCTGAAGGAATCATGGGCTATTTTCTGGAAAAGTTCAAACCGCGGGACGGCGCCCGCGTCCCGGAGGCTTAGCGAATGCTTCGCGTGGAATCCCTCCAGAAATCTTTCGACGGCTTCATGGCCGTGAACGGGGCGGGCCTTGTCGTCGAAGAGCACGAAATTGTCGCGGTCATCGGCCCCAACGGTGCAGGGAAAACCACTTTTTTCAGGCTGATCACCGGGCACCTCAAGCCGGACAGGGGAAGAATAGTCTTCAAGGGGAGCGATATTACCGGCCTGCCTCCCCATAAAATATGCAAAAGAGGCATCAGCATGTCGTTCCAGGTGGTGAATTTCTTTCACCGCCTGACCGTTTTTCAAAATGTGCAGGTAGCGGTCCTCTCCCATCAGAACAAGACCCGCATGCTTTTCTCACCGGCCGCGCATCAATCGGTCCGGGAGACAAGAGAGATTCTGGCCAGCGTGGGCCTGGCGGACAAGGCGGAAAGGATAGGCGGGTCCCTCTCATACGGAGACCGGAAGGTCCTGGAAATCGCCATTGCGCTGGGCAACCAGCCCGACCTGTTGATAATGGATGAGCCCACATCCGGGTTGTCGCCCGAAGAGACCGCCGGCACAATAAAACTGATCAAGCGCCTGAGTTCGGAGCTGGGCCTGACCATTTTGTTCTGCGAGCATGACATGGAACTGGTGTTTTCCATCGCCCGCAAGATCATGGTGATGCATCAGGGAAATTCCATTATCCAGGCAGAGCCGGATGAGATCAGGAACAACCGGCAGGTTCAGGAAGCATACCTGGGGATCTCGGACTGATGCTCCAAGTAGAGAACATCCATACCTTTTACGGGCTGAGCCATATCCTTTTCGACGTCTCCCTCGAGGTCAGGAAGGGCGAGATCGTCACCCTTCTGGGGAGAAACGGGGCCGGAAAGAGCACCGCCATGAAAAGCATCATGGGACTGACGCCTCCCCGCAGAGGGTCCATCCGCTTCAAGGGAAAAGACATCGCCGGCAGGAAACCGTATCAACTGGCCAGGGAGGGCATCGGGTACGTCCCCGATGATCGACGGGTCTTTGCCGATCTGACGGTCGGTGAAAACCTTGAGATCTCAAAAAGGGACCCGACCGGCCTCGGCATGTGGGACAAGGAGAGCCTCTATGATTTTTTCCCGGCCTTGCGGCACATCGATTCCCGGAAGGCCGGCTTTCTGAGCGGCGGTGAGCAGCAAATGCTGACCATCGCCCGAGCCCTTATCACCAATCCTGAATTCCTGCTGCTGGACGAGCCCACGGAGGGTCTCGCACCCATGGTGGTCCGGGACCTTGGCGAGCGAATCGTCAAACTCAAGCAAAAGGGGTTGACGGTCCTGTTGGCCGAGCAGAATCAAAAGGTTGCGTTGAAGATGAGCGATCGAGGATACATCATCGATAACGGCGCGATTCGCTACCACGGAGATATTGAGGACCTGAAAAAAGATGATGAGATCAGGAGAAAATACCTCTTGGTTTGACCCTCTCCCTGCAGCAAACACCTGCGACCTCCGTCCGCATGTGTACTGGGAAAAATCTCTTAATTTTTTTGCAAAGTACGGCCATCTGTGATAGATAGCACAACATGAGGCGTAATCAATGGGAGGACCACTATACCCGGCGCGCACGAAAAGAGCACTGGCCGGCGCGGTCCGTCTATAAGCTTCAGGAAATCGATCAAAAGTTCAGGATTTTTAAGGAAGGGCATCGCGTCCTTGATTTGGGGTGTTACCCAGGCTCATGGTCCCAGTACGCCCTCAGGAAGGCCGGATCGGGAGGCAGGGTGATTGGAGTCGATCTGAAAGTGCCTGACCGCGTTTCAGGCGCAAATTTTCGATTCCTCCAAGCCGACGTCCTGGCCCTCGACCCGGAAGTGCTGCACCGGGAAACAGGCGACGCGGACGTGGTCATGAGCGACCTGGCGCCGCGGACAACCGGCGCCAAGCAGGTGGATGCGGCCAGGTCCATGGAGCTTGTGCAAAAGGCATCGGACATTGCACGATCACTGCTCCTCCCGGGAGGATGTTTCATTTGCAAGGTGTTCGAGGGGGAGGATTTCAGGGAATTCCGAGCCGGGGTTTCCCGTCTGTACAAACAGGTACGGGTTTTCAGGACCGAGGCGACCCGGAAAAGGAGCCGTGAAATATATCTCGTAGCACAGGGATTTAACCCGTAGTCCCGGGTAAGGCCCGCTTTCCTGCGAGGGCGGAACAGGCGTTTTATTCAGGAGGAATTTATGTCAGGTCATTCTAAATGGAGTTCCATCAAGCATAAAAAGGGGGCCGCGGATGCCAAGCGGGGCAAGATTTTCACCCGGCTCATCCGCGAGATAACCGTTGCCGCCAGAATGGGCGGAGGCGATGCCTCGGGCAATCCACGCTTGAGATCGGCCATTGCTGCAGCCAAAGCGGAAAACATGCCCAAGGAAAACATCGAGAGGGCAATCAAGAAGGGAACGGGTGAGCTGGAAGGCGTCTCTTACGAGGAAAGCAGCTATGAAGGATACGGACCCGGTGGAGTAGCCGTCCTGGTCGACTGTCTGACGGACAACAAGAACAGGACCGTGGCGGAAGTGAAGCATGCCTTCGAAAGGAATGGCGGAAACCTGGGAGAACCCGGCTGTGTGGCGTGGATGTTCACCAAAAAGGGCCTCATTGTGATCGAAAAGGACCGGGTGGACGAAGAAAAACTCCTGGATCTCGCCCTGGAGGCCGGCGCCGAAGATGTGAACGACGAAGAGACTGAGTTTGAAGTCATCACCGATCCGGCGGATTTCGAGGCGGTAAGAGAAGCGGTAGATGCTGCCCATATTCCTCATACCCTTGCTGAAATCAGCATGATACCCCAAAATACGGTCAAGCTGGAAGGGAAGAAGGTCCAGCAGATGCTGAACCTCATGCAGGCCCTTGAAGACAATGATGACGTGAGTAACGTGTACGCCAACTTCGATATCCCCGACGAAGTCATGGAGGCGTTGGGTTAATGCTGGTCCTCGGGGTCGATCCCGGCTCGAACGTGACCGGGTACGGCCTGGTTGAACAAACAAACAACAGACTGTCCTGCGTGGACTACGGTATTGTCCGTCCCCCTGCAAAGGCCCCCTTCTCTCTCAGGATCTACCATATATTTAAAGAATTGTCGGATATTATGGGTCGTTTCGGGCCGGGAGAGATGGCTGTTGAAGACCTCTTTTATGCAAAGAACGTGAAGAGCTCTCTCAAGCTCGGACATGCAAGGGGAGCGATTTTTGTGGCAGCCGTCCAGAACAAGGTGAGGATTTATGAATATAGTCCTCTCGAAATCAAGAAATCCGTGGTGGGATATGGCAGGGCCACGAAGGAACAGGTGCGGGATATGGTCAGGCTGATTTTGAAACTGGATGCGGAACCGGTTCTCGATACCTCCGATGCGCTGGCGGCCGCTGTCTGCCACCTGCACTGGCACAGATTTGAGAACCTTTCGCCGGTCCCGTCCGGCCGAAGGGGCGGAAGATGATCGCGCACCTTACCGGACTCCTGCTCACAAAATCCACCCAATCCCTGGTCGTCGACGCCAGGGGAATCGGGTATGAAGTCATCGTTCCCCTTTCCACTTTCTACGCGCTGCCGGGAGAACATGAAGAGGTGAATCTGCACATCTACACCCACGTTCGCGAGGATGCGCTCCTGCTCTTCGGCTTCCATACCAGATTGGAAAAGGACCTGTTCCTGATGTTGATCGGCGTTTCCGGCATCGGCCCCAAACTGGCGGTGAATATCCTCTCCGGCATCGGGCCGGGCGAACTGCAGGAGGCAATGGCCCGGGGTGATGCCCTCCGGCTGCAATCCATACCGGGGGTCGGGAAAAAGACCGCGGAACGGATTGTCCTGGAGCTGAAGGACCGCGCCATGAAAAGCCTCGGGGACAGGGAGATATCGCCTGTGTCGTTGATGGATGAGCGGCATAAAGGGTTGCTGGACGACGCCCTGTCGGCCCTCACCAACCTGGGGTACCAGGCCAAGTCCGCCAGGAGGGCATTGGAACTGACGCATCGGGTCCAGTCGGACGTCTCCCTGGAAACGTTAATAAAAGAGGCGCTCAAGAAGCTGGCCTGAGAAGACCGCCGTTGAGATCAGCAGGAACGGAAGAATAGATGGAAGATAGAATCATCGACCCGGAACCATTGCAGGATGAACTTCCCGCAGAAATCAGCCTTCGTCCCAGAGACCTGCAGGAGTACGTGGGTCAGGAAGAGATGAAGCGGAATTTGAGGGTGTTCATCGATGCTGCACGGGGGCGCGCTGAGGCGCTGGACCACGTCCTCTTCCACGGAAGTCCCGGGTTGGGCAAGACATCCCTGGCCCATATTATCGCCAATGAACTCCAGGTGGGCATCAGGAGCACATCGGGTCCGGTTATTGAAAAGCCGGGAGACCTGGCTGCGATACTCACGAGTCTTCAATCCAAGGATGTCCTGTTCATAGACGAAATTCATCGCCTGAACCACGTGGTGGAGGAGATCCTGTATCCGGCCATGGAAGACTACCAGCTGGATATTATTATCGGCCAAGGTCCTTCGGCACGAACCATGAAAATCCCCCTCCCTCCGTTTACTCTCGTCGGCGCCACGACCAGGGTCGGTCTCCTGACCCCCCCTCTTCGCGACCGCTTCGGCGTTATCCTGCGCGTGGAATTCTACGAGCCCAAAGAACTGCAGCAGATCGTGCTTCGATCGGCACACCTCCTCGAGATCCCCATACGGGATTCCGGGGCGTTGGAAATCGCCAAACGGGCGAGAGGCACCCCGCGGGTAGCGAACCGCCTCCTCAGGAGAGTTCGCGACTTCGCCGAGGTGGAAGCGGACGGCGTCATCAGCAAGGATGTGGCGCACCGCGCCCTCGACATGCTGGAGGTGGATGAGCACGGTCTCGATAAGATGGATCGCCACATTATGCTGACGATCATCGAGAAATTCGATGGAGGACCCATCGGGTTGAACAGCCTCTCTGCAGCCGTAAGCGAAGAAAAGGACACTATCGAGGACGTGTATGAACCCTTTCTCATCCAGAAAGGATTCATCAAGAGGACCCCCCAGGGGAGAATTGCAACCAAACTGGCATACCGGCACTTTGGGATTCAGATTTCCGAGACCTGCGGCCCGGTCCAGAAAAAACTCTTTTGATCCCCTGCCCCTTTTCCTCGCTTACGCAGAAATCCGGACTGCATCGCAGTCAATTCAGCTGACCGAATGATTGCTGCACGAAAAAAAGAGAGGCGAAAAGGGCGGACAAAGAGGATGTTTTTTCGATATGTTCACTTTTTAAAGGAGGCGGACATGTTCAGAAGGACTCTTACTGCAGGGATGATGTCGTTCACCGTGGTGCTCGGGTCAGTCTTCTGCTGCACTCTGTCAACGGCCGCAGAGTTTACCGCGGATATGAACCAGAGGCTGCACGGCACAACCCTCACGGGTAAGATATTCGTCAAGGGGGAGAAATATCGGGTTGAACTGCAGGATGCCGGCGGGCACCGAATGTTCATCATCGTCGACCAAAAAGCTGATCTGACTTTTGTGGTGAATCCCGCTGAAAAGGAATATATGGAGACTCCGAGCACCGGCATGTTCAGTTTGATGAACGACCCTTTCCAAAGCGCCAGATACACGGAGACCAGGTTCACGAAGAAACCTCTCGGGAAAGAGACCATAAGCGGATATGAGTGCGGCAAATTCACATTTGAAAGCGACAAGCAGGAGATGATGACTGTCTGGAATGCCGAGAAGCTCGGCTTTGCCTTGAAGATCTCCCTGCCCGACAAGAAACACTCATTCGTAGAGCTGAATAATATCAAGGAAGGCCCGGTAGATGAAGCGCTGTTCAAGGTCCCCGCCGGATACGCCAAGGAGGAAGATGCAAGGGCGAAGAGGGAGAGGGAAAGGGAGAGAGAAGAGGCTGCGCTGCCCGTAGTTATGGCTTCGGTCAAAGGTGAGGCCCCTTGGGCCCGAAGAATAGGACAGGGCGGCGAGATACGAGTGAAGGTTGATCCCGGGAAATCGGTGAGGTTCGATTTTCAGAACCTGATTAAGGACGAGTCTGTCCTCACCGTCAAGGCCTTTCGCAAGGGCCGGCCTATCAAGATGGACATCCAGGAGACCTATTCCTTAAAGGGAAAGGGGCAACGCAAGGACCCCCTTCTGGGTCTGCAGAACGAGACCGACGAGGTCGCGATTCGGGTGGAGAAGGGCAAAATCGTCGCTTCCGTTACGAATGAGGAATCTTCCTTCGCAAAAGACAAGTTGAAAACGTACTTCCTCATGACAGACCTCCACAAAACAACGCACGTCACATATGTTGACCAAAAACGTCGGCTCCTGCTTGTCATTACCGGGGACACCCAGGACGGCACTGAGTCCAGGATTCAGGTCAAGTTCTACAAAGGTGAACAGAAGGACAAGATCGACGGCGTTGATGTGGTGCTCGCCAACGGTCAGAGCCGAGTCTGGGACTATCCCCCTGAAAAAGGGATAAAAACGCTTGAAATAGCCATCGCCAAGGGCGGTGGGGTTAAGGTCAGGATCGAACAGCCGGCGCCGGGCAAGGCCACCAAACCGAAATCAGCGCCGAAAATAGCTGGAACCGCTCCTCCTAAGGCGGCCGGAAAAGTGAGGGCGAAGGCAGAGCCGGTGAAGGGGCCCGGTCCCAAGCTTTCCAGGGAACAGGCCGGAAAAATCATGAAGGCCATCAATAAGAACAACGTTGCAGCAGTGGAAGCCGAATTGGACAGGGGCATGCACATCAACTCCATGCTCTACGGGGGGACCCTTCTGATGAAGGCGGCAAACGTGGGAACGGAAGACATGGTCAAAATGCTCATCTCCCGCGGGGCCGATTTGAACTACAGGACCAGCCGTGGCGATGATGCCCTCTCTGTTGCCATGAGCAACAGCCGCCGCTGGCAGCAGGTGGTGACCACTCTGGTGGAGGCCGGCATCACCATTGACGAAAAGACCCCTATCTGGAAAGTCGCATACAAGACCAAAAAGGGCAAGCTCGTCCCCGGAGCCGGACAGATACTGGAGCTCCTCTTTGCCAAAGGTGCAAACCCTGATTGTCCCACCGGCAAAAAAGGGACTACGGTTACAATGTACTATGCCCAAAAGGCCTGGCTGAATCCGCTCAAGTTCTTCCTGGATCACGGGGCCGATGTTAACGCCAGGACCTCAGACGGCCGGACAGTCCTGGGCATTGCTCTGACCAAGCCGCGGCGGCCGGAAAAACCTGCACAGAAAAAGGAGCGTGAAGCCGTCATAGAACTGCTGAGATCCAAGGGCGCTAAGTAGAGAAAGCGCCTCTTTATCTTCGAACGGAATGCTTCTCCTGCGTGATTACCGGCATCTCTATGGACGACCGGTGATTCATGTCCCTCAGTACAGTCAACCGGGGCGCCGGATCTATAACCGGCGTCTCGAAATTGTCTCTATCAGAGAAGGTCACGGTAATTCGAAAGCGGTTCCCTTTCTGAAATCGATACGAGGTCGGGAGCAGGTTAAAGGTTAACTCGATCGGCTCCCCCGCCCGAATCGGCCTCACGTCACTCTGGTAATGGGAATGGTAAGGCAGCCCAAGGTTATTGAAAGGCGCTTGACACAAACTGCGGTGAGAAGCCCGGAGATTTCCTTCGGTGATATAGGTGGAGTTGCCGTTGCCCCCCACTTCCCTAAGATAGACAAATACATCCAGATCAGGCGCTTCTGTTGACAGCCAAAGGTGCACCACAGGGTGTCCTGTCACCTCCATATCGGTCTCCAGGGGCGCAGTCGTGTAGGTCAGGGCCTTTTCATCATTCGGGCGCTGGTCAGGATAGTTGCGCGGCCAGTTGACGGCCGTCCAGCGCGAGTTTTTGCCGCTGGTCGCGGTATAGTCAGCGGTGCAGACATCGCAATCATTTCGCCCGGCGGGACCTGTGCCGGTCAGAAAACCGTCATTGACCGAGGAAACACACCCGGTTTTACCTTTGGCGAAATACATCCGGACCGATTTTTGTTTTTGGACCGGCCACTGAGCGCAGGTCTGCCAGGGCTGTTCTTTCTTGGCTCCCATCACGTAGTAGTGAATGGCCGGTTCACTCATAATGCCGTTGTCAATCCCTTTCAGCCAATAATCGAACCAGCGGTGGGCCTCTGCTCCAAAGTCAAGGTCGAAAGCACTCCCTTCAACCTGACTGTGGTCCAGCGGACGCACAGTCAGCCGTTTCGGCACTGTGAGATTGTCATACCAGAAAAACATATCTTCAGTAAAAAGATCGTACCAGCCGGAGACCATATAGACGGGAATCCGTGACCGGTTAATACGATCGATGAACGGGTACAGGGCCGCCCGGCTTTCATAGAGAATCGTTCCATCTTGCAGGATACTGTCGCGAAAGGGATATTTCCTGAAGATGACCGAAGATGTTTCGCTGAGAGTTCCGCTGCTCCGGTCTTTTTTGGCCAGGGCCAGCAAAGCGCCGTCCCGGTCCCTGTCTACGGGAGTAACAACGGTTTCGAGGAATGAGGTGGCCCAGGAGAAAAAGGAATTGAAGGCCTTGTTGTGTATCCCGCCTCGATAAACGACGGCTTCGTAATTATCCAGGGAACTGGAAACGGGAAGGATCGTTTTCAGGTAGGGGTTGCTTGAAGCGGCGATAGCGAACTGTATCATGGCCTGGAATGAATCTCCGAACATACCGATTTTTCCGTTACACCAGGACTGGGAAGCGATCCAGTTCAGGATCAGGTCGCCCTCTTTTGCTCCCGGTTCGAAAGACATATCCGGTTTTCCAAAGGAAGCGCCCGTGCCGGGCCGCTCAACAACGATGACGGCATACCCGTGCTTGAGCATGTTTTTGAGCCACTTGGTCCTGAAAAGCGGATCCATTAAATGTCCGCGATCATAGAGCCAGCACCTTATTCTGAGCATGCACCGTTCTTTCCACCCCAGGTTGAAGAGACCGGCGATAATGTTATTGCCGTCCCGATCAAAGATAGTAAAGGTTCGCAGGTAGGGGGTGTATTTGAAGAGCACGGGCAGGGGTTCTTTGGCCGGAATTCCTTTTTTTGTCGGGAGAAGGAGATCGTAAGCCAATCTCCTTCCATCAGGAAGAGTGAGATAATCGGAAATCCGTTGGTTCCCGTCATAGGTGACGCTGGAATATCCTTGATATCGGCCGAACTCAGAAACTCTCTCCGGCCCGGCCAGCCATTTATACAGCAGGAAGAGGACAATTGCCAGAAGGACGGCAATTGAAAGATACCATACCTTCATGTCCACTAATCTGTTCATGGTTTTTCTCCTTTCAGAGTGCAATTGTTTTTAAATTATGCCCGCTTTTATCCAAATGCTATGATCGACCAACCCGAACTCTTCCAAGGTCCGGGCCAGCTGGAGACCGAGCTCGCTGCCGCTCCGCACCGGTCCCTCTGTGTCCCAGTACAGGTGTATGCTCACGTCCGATTCCAGAGCGGCGTGACGATAGATCCCAATCTCCAGTCCGCTTTGCCTCAAGTCGCTCATCGGCAACAGAAGATCATTGAGACCCCGGGGATCATTTCCGGCTGACCGCAGTTTTATGATTTCCACCCATTTCATATTGTGCTCCTCTGTTATTTGAGCATTGCGTGAATTGTGCCATGAGAATAATGTGAACAATATCAATTTGTTAATAACTGCGAGCAGGTTTGAATTGCCGATATCGGTAAAAGTCATTGCCTTATTCGGCAATCAGGCCTAAAATTGTCGAATACGGCAAATGAGTTTCATCCAGGCCCAATGTAGAAGCTTTGAATGAGTCCGCTCCAGGTCGTATATATCCTGGAAGAACGATCAACTTAACGCACACTTGAATGGTACGGCCTTAATGTCCGGCCTAGGATCACATCCCGTTCAGGTGGACCGGGGCTGAGAATATGGGCATCAACGTGAATGAATTTTTTCGCGAGGCGACCATGCGGATTTGCAGCAGCCTGGATTTAGAGATCGCCATGTGGCGCTGCATGCAGTTTCTCAAGGATTTCATCCCGGGAGACGAAATGTATCTCCATCTATACGACAGCGGTCTGGGAGCCATGCACACGATCGCCGGAGCAACGGCCCTGGAGGGCAGAAAGATGGACAGGCTCACCCCGCTCCCCGGAGACGTAAGACCCCGCCTCGACAAGTCCTTCCCGAATGTGCTGGTCATCAATCGACCCGAGTCGGAACCGGGCTTTCAATTTATGCTGAAATTTTATGGGAGATCGGACACATCGGCTTTGGTCAGGCTTCTGGAGGTCGGCGGGGAGAAATTGGGAGCACTTGTTCTCCTGGCTGAAGGTGAAGATCGGTTTACGGAAGAGCACTCCCGATTGTTCTCCCTCCTGAACGAACCCTTTTCCATCGCTCTTTCAAATACGCTTAAGCACCAGGAAATACTCAGACTTAAGGCGCGGCTGGCGGACGATAACCGTTATCTTCGGCGTGAATTGCGGCGACTTGCCGGGGAAGAGATTGTCGGTGCTGATTTTGGACTCAAGGATGTCATGACCCTCGTTCGCGAGGTATCCTCACTCGATAGTCCGGTAATCTTAACAGGAGAAACAGGCGTGGGCAAGGATGTCATTGCCAATGCAATACATTTTTCTTCCACCCGCAAGGATGGACCGTTTATCAAAGTCAATTGCGGGGCCATACCTGAAACGCTTTTGGACAGCGAGCTTTTCGGCCACGAGAAGGGGGCCTTTACCGGGGCACTGACCCAGAGGCGAGGACGTTTTGAAAGGGCCGACCGGGGAAGTATTTTCCTGGATGAGATCGGCGAACTGCCGCCGCAGGCCCAGGTCAGACTGCTGCGGGTATTCCAATATAAAGAAATCGAGAGAATAGGAGGGACGAATCCTATCTCCGTCGATATCAGGATTATTGCCGCCACCAATCGAAATCTCCAGGAGATGGTCAAAACGAACCGGTTCCGCCTCGACTTATGGTTTCGCCTCAATGTCTTTCCGATTCACATACCGCCTCTGAGAGAAAGGAAGGAGGACATTCCCGCCCTGGTCCATTATTTTATGGAGCGAAAATCGAGGGATCTGAAAATACCGACGCCCCCTCCTCTTGAGAGCGGGGTCATAGATCGACTGGTGTCTTACCATTGGCCGGGAAACGTGAGGGAACTTGAAAACGTGATCGAACGGTCGTTAATCCGGGGGAAAGGCGCCTCCCTGACTTTTATTGACGTGGATGATCAAAACCCTGTGGAGGGCTTGCCGATCCAGGATCTTCCCCAGGATACGCTCAGGCTCGATGAGGCTATGTCCCTGCATATCCGGCGGGTACTCAAAATGACCAACGGGAGGGTCCACGGCAAAGGAGGGGCCGCCGAAGTACTCGGAATAAATCCCAGCACGCTCAGAAACAGAATGAATAAGCTGGGGATTAATTACGGCAGAGGAGTAACCGGTTCTTACCGGAAAGCGGAGTGATTGTACGGTTTATCACAGGTCTGATTTGTTGAAAGAGATGATTGCAGAGACTTTGTTCTCGAGGCTTTTTACCTCGTCGACAATGATCCGGGTGTATTCCTTTTCCGGTTCCCCCTCAGGGGTCTTTTCATCGAGCCTCCGCGCCAGGCCGCCCACCACCGCCAGCGAATTCCTACACTCGTGGGCTATCCTCTGGGACATCTTGCCCATGGCGGCCAGCCGTTCGGCCTCGATCAGCTTTTTGGCCTTTCTCTCCAGTTCTTCGGTTCGTTCTTTTACTTTTCTTTCTAGATTCCGATTCAGCTCGTTTATCTCCTGGTAAAGCTGGGAAATCCTGATGGCAATGCCGATCTGGCCGGCGATAATGGTTATGACGTCATTGAATCGCTCATGGAAATAACCCTTCTTCCTGCTGGCGGTAACAAGGACGCCGATGGGTTCTCCTTCTACGATGATCGGGGCGATGGCGAATGATCTGATATCTTCACCGACGCTCCTGGTTGTGGATATGGGCTTGTCGATCTCATCGGGATCGTTGATGATAACTATTTTGCCGGTCAGGAAAGCCTCTCCGGAATAGCACTCCGGCGTCGGCTTTCTGGTGGCCTGCTCTATGAAGGCCCGGCTTAGCCCCCGATGACTTCTGATCCTCAGATTTCCATCCTTGTCGAGGAGGCGGACCGAACAGGCATCCAGCTTGAACTCCTCCACGAGAAGCCCCACGATGGCATCCAGGACATGCTGCACGGAGAGGAGCGAAGAGACGAATCTGGTAATTTCCTGCAGGATCCTGATCTTCTGCTCTGCTTCCCTCAGTTGTTTTGCTGTCTCCATGTGAAAGTGACCTTCTTTCGGCTCGGATGCTCCGTCTTGCATAGATCGGACTTCTTGCGAGACCCTCATGTCTTCGTTCTAAAAAATTCAAGAATGTCTTCCGCCCGGGCAATGAACCGGCTTCCTGCCGGAAACTCACTGTCCACGGCCGCGCTCTCACCTATTGAGAAGCGGCCTTCGAGTCACAGACCTTAAAACAACTTCCCCTGTTCTCCTTCATCCTCTTCTCTTGCGATACATGCTTCTTCCATTGAGACCGTATTGGATTTGAGGAAATAGCGTTCGAAGAGGCGGCTGTAATCGGTCCACGCTCCTTCCCTGCTGTCCCTCTCAAAAAGACGCCCCAGGCCGTTCACCTTTGCGTCCAGGTCGTCCGCCAGGTGAAGGACGAAGGCCTCCAGAAATTTCGGCCGTTTGGGGGAACCGAATTCGTATTCTCCATGATGGCTGAGGATGAGGTGTTTCAAACGGGACGCCAGGTCTTGCGGGAATGCCTTCAAGGACCTGAGTTTTTCTTCCACCATAAGGGTCCCCTGCACCAGGTGTCCCACGAGCCTCCCCTCACCGGTGTAGTCGATCTGCAGGTCCCAGCTCAGCTCCCTGACTTTTCCGATGTCATGGAGAAACCCGCCGGCCAGGAGGAGGTCCCTGTCCAGGTGCGGATAATGATCCGCAACCTGCCGGATTATCCCGCACACCGACAACGTGTGTTCCAGGAGCCCGCCCAGGTAATTATGGTGGAAATTCTTGGCGGCGGGCGCCTTTTCAAAGAGCTGCATGAACTGCGCGTCGAGAAAGAACTTCTCGATCAGGGCCTTCAGGTCTGGGTTCCGGACTTCCTGCATCAGTCTCCGGAGACGCATCACCATGACCCCTGACGACTCCGCTGAAGACTCAAGAAAAAGGGAGCTGTCCACCTCTCCCGTCACCGCTTCCAGTCCCGAGAGCGTCAGCTGGATACGGCCCCGATAGGAGGTGGCGCTCCCTCGTATAAGGAGCACATCACCGGTCTTGAACCGCGAGGAAATCTCTTCGGCGCCGTCCCACACCTTGGCCTCCACGTCTCCGGTGCGATCCGCCAGGAGGACGGTCAGGAAGGCGTCGCCTCTTCTGGTGCTCCCCAGCCGTTTCTCCCGCACCGCATACAGGCCCTCGACGGCATCACCTTCCTGGATATCCTTGATCCAGGTATGAGGGGCGTCAGTCGTCAAAATCGCCCGAAGCTCCCTTGTGAAGATTCAAGGTCTTTGCACGTGCATGGATCTTGGCCTCGGTCCATTCTGCCGGGTCGTCAATCCTGCCGGCCTTCGGTCCCAGGGCGAAAGAGCCTGCCTGAAGGATTGCCTCAATGGCGAGCGGTGCGGTATCCCGGGCATTGAAAACCTCGCTGAGGAGTTCATAGACAAAATCCTCCACACCCTGCACCATCCTTTCACGAATATCTCCCGGGAGAGCAAGGAGCCAGTTTTCAAAAGGGAGGTTCAGTTTCTTGTAATTGCCCCCTTTCAGTCCCTTCTCTTTGGCATAGCCGACCATCTCGTTCCACATGGATTCGGTAACCCCTTTATCGGGCATCTTGATGAATTCACCGTTCTCATCAAGCTGGGCATTGCCGTAGTCGTTCACCTTGACGCCCCAGGAGATCATCTGAAGCGCCGTGGCAACATTTGCCTTTGTGGTGCGCGTCTTCAGGGCGATTTGACGGAGTCGCTCCGAACTGTTTCCCGAGGTCCCGTGCTGCGCGCCGGAGACCTTGTAGGGGGCCAGGGCATCGTGGATCTTGGAGGTGAGCGGTACCTGTATCCCCTCGTCACTGGCCTCAATGCCGTGGGTCGTTCCGTTGTTGAGGGCGATCCAATCGGGGAAAATATCGTGGGCGTTCAGGCCTTGAATAAGGAACAGGGCTTCGTCCACCGTGGAAAGGCCTTCTTTTCCCTTGATTTCTCCCACTTCCGTTTCATGGCCCGCCCATGGCGGAATGTACGGGATCAAAGCCAGGTTGGCAAGGAGGTTTTCATCGTCGGGCAGGTGGGAGGCGTCTATGGCTATTGACGTGATGCCCGCATCGAACAGGGAGGGAATTTCCGTCTTGGCCTTTTCCACGTCATCCGGGCCCTTGATGCCGTAATGATCAGCGTGAATGGCAATGGGCACGCTGATGCCCAGTTCATTGCAGATCGCATCCGCGTGCGTTGCAAGGTTCCAGAAGTTCGTGGCGCAGTAAGCGGAACCTCCTCCCTCGGATTTGGCGATCTCCAGGATAATGGCCGCATTGGCCCGTTGCGCCGCTCTCAGGGCGCCCCGTATCACGAAATGATTTCTCCCGTTGGCTGCGATGGTCATGGCCTTCCCCTTGGCCAGCAGCGCCCTGTCGATGGCCTTCCCGCTCACGATCAGCGCCCTCGAATGGGGAAAAAGCCGCGCGATATTCGGCGGCCTTCCGGTCTCGACCGCTTTCTCAAAATCTCTCGATCCATACCCCTTACCAGATGCCATGTCTCCATCCTCCTTCGCGTTCCGCCCGCATTTCTCACCGACAATCTGCTTCGCCGCTCCTCATCAAAAGCGGCGAGGAATGCGGGCTAGACGTTAGATCATTCCCCCGTGTGGGGTTCAACAATGACTTTTATACACTCGTGTTCAACCGGCGAGGCAACCCACTGGAACGCCCTTACGGCCTCCCTCATCCCCAGCCGGTGGGTCACCAGTTTTTCAACAGGGATGTCCCCCGCATTCATGAGCCTGAGAGCGGTCACGCAGTCGCCGGGGCTGCCTGCGTACGTACTCGTCAGGGTGATCTCGGTCCTCCAGAAGAGTTCATTGATGGTGGCGGGAATCGTTGCGGTTTCCGAGGCCCCTCCAAAGAAAAGAACCGTGCCTCCCCGTTCCACGCATTTCATCGCAAGCGGGATAAAACCATCGAAACAGATGATAACCAGGTCTGCAAGGCGTTTATCGTTTGCCTCTTTCAGCGTCTCAACGAGGTTTTCATCGGCCCTCAAGACCAGATGCGCGCCCATCTCTCTTGCCTTTCCGAGGCGGAAGGGGATGGTGTCGGCCGCAGCCACCAGGCCGGCTCCGAGGGCACGGGCGAGCCCGACATGGAGCAGGCCGGATATGCCGCTTCCGAGCACCAGGACCGACTGCCCCGGCATGAGCCGGGCATTCTTCTGCCCCCGGTAGACGCAGGCTATCGGCTCCATGAAAGAGGCTTTTTCATTCGAGAGCCCCTCGGGGATTGAAAATACCCCCCTGTCCACATTGATGGCAGGGACGCGCACGTATTCCGCGAACCCCCCGGGATCGAAGCGAGTCCCTCTGAGGAGGGTCTCGCACACCGTGGGATGCCCGCTCAGGCAGTAGTGACAGGTATTGCAGGGTACGTGGTGGGTAGCGGCAATGCGCTCGCCCGGTTGAAACTTTTCCACACCGGGTCCGACCTCGACTACTTCACCCGCCACCTCGTGTCCAAGGACCATCGGGACCTTGTCGCTCCGATACCATTCCATGACATCGCTGCCGCAGATCCCGCTGGCCGTCACTTTCATGAGCAACTCACCCGGGCCTGTTTTGGGCACGGGCATCTCTTCCAGTCGGACATCACGGTTGCTGTAGTACATCAAAACGCGCATGACGGATCATGTCCTCATGGGATTACCGTTTCCGCTTCGCCTGCTCGTCTCAAACAGGTCGAGGGCCTCCTCGGGTGCGGCGCCCGCGTGAATAACCGCATTGAGGGCCCGCATCACGGCTGCCGGGTGCGGATGCTGCCAGACATTTCGGCCCAGGTTCACGCCGATAGCCCCTTTTTGCAGGCCGTCGTACACGAACTGGAAGACTTCCAGGGCGGTCTCACACTTCGGGCCTCCCGCTATCACCACGGGCACGGGACACCCGCTTGTAACCTTGTCAAAGTCTTCCCGGCAGTAGTAGGTCTTGACGATCTTCGCCCCCAATTCCGCGGCTATCCTGCAGGAGAGCGCCAGGTAGCGCGCGGTCCGTTTCTCCATCTCCTTTCCCACGGCGGTCACCGCCATGACCGGAATGCCGTAATCTTCGCACATGTTCACCAGATCGGAAAGGTTCTGCAGGGACTCTCTCTCATAATTGCTTCCCACAAAGATGGAAAGGCCCACGGCGGCCACGTTCAGGCGGATCATTTCTTCAACCGACGTGGTGATCACCTCATTGGCCAGGTCTTTTCCCACCACGCTCGTCGCCCCGGAAACCCGCAGGATAACAGGCGTTTCCGTGTCGGGGTCCACGCAGCTCCGCAGGACACCGCGGGTGACAAACAGTCCGTCGGCGTACGGGAGCAGTTCGCGTATTGTCTCCCCCGGCTGTTCCAGACAGTGGGTAGGCCCTTGGAAGTAGCCGTGATCGATGGGAAGGAACTGGCAGCGGCCATCCTCCCGGACGAGACGGGAAAGCCGGTTTCTCATTCCCCAGTCGAGCGTGTCCAGGCCCTTCATGGCTTTCTTCCTGGAAAGCGTCTTCGCCGCGGTGAGTTCGCTTGCACTCCGTGCCTCCAGAATACCTTCCGCGTCAGCCATTTTCTCTCCTCCGTTTGTGCAGTGAAACCATTTTATGTTTGTAAATACAAATTGTTAAGCTATCCCGCTTTGGATGTCAAGCGGATTCGGCCGCCCTGACCCATCGTGGAGACACGTGCCCCCACCACTCGCCTTCATGAAGCTGGATGGCATTTCACGGTGGGTCCGGGCGACATTGATGGAAGCGCATCCACAGCCGGACGCATTCGGATTTGCGTTGACTTGGAACCAAATTGATTCTATTTTATCTAAAGATTCAAAAATAATCAAATACAAGGAGCGGAACCGAAAATGATAAGCAAGATTCTTGTGCCTGTAGACGGATCCGTCTACACATCCAAGGCGATTGAGTTTGCCGCGCAGGCGGCGAACGAGGAGGATGCACAAGTCCATCTCCTGCACGTGGTGAAAAAGACCAGGATCCCCTCTGACCTCGAGCATTTTATGCAGGTAGAAAGGATCAATGAACCCCCGCTCGATGTCTACTTGAACCTGATGGGGAATCAGATCATCGAAGAAGCCGAAAAGGAGGCCAGGAAGAGAGGGATAAAGAACATCAAGACCAGTATCATCCAGGGAGATCCCGGAGATCTCATTGTCGAGTACGCGGCAATGCGCAGAGTGGATATGATCGTGATGGGCAGTTCCGGGATGGGAAGCGTGACAAGCTCGGTGTGCCGGCGCGCAAATCGGCAAGCTTGTGTGATCGTAAGGAGAAGCCTGCTGGAGGGAAAGAAGATACTTGTCGTGGATGATGAGCCCGATATCCTTGAGACGGTGGAAGAATTGCTTTCCATGTGCGAGGTTACGTGCGCGTCAACCTACGATGAAGCCAGGGACCTCCTCGAGACGGATTCCTTTGACCTGGCTATCCTGGACATCATGGGCGTCAAGGGTTTCGATCTGTTGAAGCTGACCAAACAAAAAAAGGTTCCGGCCGTCATGCTGACCTCTCACGCCCTGAGTCCTGAAACCACTGCCCAGGCGTACAGGGAGGGAGCCGCATCGTATATCCCAAAAGAGAAGATGGGTGATATCGTCACCTACCTGGATGACGTCCTCGAAGCGAGGGAACAGGGAAAAGACTCCTGGTGGCGCTGGTTTGAGAGGTTCGGCTCTTTTTATGAGCGGAAGTTCGGGTCCGACTTGAGCAAGAAGAAATAACCTCACCTCCACAATTGTGCCGTCAGCATCCCCGCCAGCATGAGCCCCGCCCCGATCATGCCGCGAACAGACATCACCTCTCCGAGAATGAGCCATCCCGCCGCTGCCGCGAAGACGGCTTCCAGGCTGAGAATGATGGCGGCGTGGGCGGGCGGGGTGTATCTCTGCGCCACCACCTGCAGTGTATAGGCTATGCCCACGGACATGACTCCCCCGTAGAGGATGGGCACAGCAGCCTGAAGCACACTCCCCAGGACGATTCTTTCGGTCAGCCCCGCCACAATCAGGCTTAACGCGGAACAGACGGCATACTGGGCGCAGGCGAGCCGCAGCCTGTTTACTCTCGGAGAAAGCCAGCCCACCACAAGCACATGACCGGCCCAGAAGAAGGCCCCCAGGAGGACCAGCAGGTCGCCGGGCGCGAAGGTAAGGTCTCTGGTGACACTCAGGAGGTAGAGACCTCCCACCGCGAGGCACGCGCCGAGCCATCCTCCCTTGGCGGACTTAAGCCCCCAGAAAAGTCCAAGGATCGGGACGATGATGACATACAGGCCGGTAATGAAGCCGGCCTTGCCCGCCGTGGTGTAGACAAGACCCAGTTGCTGCAGGCTGGCGGCAGAGAAGAGGACCAGGCCCGCGAGGGCCCCGCCCCAGAGGGCCGGTGAACGGAATACAGCATGCTGCCGGTTCCCCGGATCGGAATTGTATTCCCTCCCACGGGGAGCCCGCATGACCAGTGGCAGAAGCACGAGGAGACCCAGGCCGAAGCGGATACCGTTGAAGGTGAATGCGCCGACGTATTCCATTCCCGCGCGCTGGGCGACAAACGCACCCCCCCAGATAACGGCGGTCAGCAGCAGGAGCCAGTCCGCTCTCAGCACACTCTTATCCATTTCGATTCCCGAGGAGCATAGCCGCGAACCCGCCCGCGTTGATCATTCTCATTGTGCAGAAAGATGGATTGCCATCAATGCCGGATCATCCAGTATAAGCTGATATCGGAGGTCTTTTGTCAAACCAGGGTCGCGCTTTTTCCAACTGCCCGGCCAGCCTGAAAAGCATGTCTTCACTCCCAAAAGGTCCGACAAACTGGACGCCCAGCGGCAGGTTGTCCGGTGTCCAGTAGAGAGGGACGGACATGGCCGGAAGTCCGCAAAGATTAGCCAGTTGGGTAAAGGGTGTCCGGGCGAGGCTCTTTTGCGCTATTTGATCCACAAGACCCATGGATTTCAAAAGTCCGCCCCACCGGAGAGCATTGATTGCCGCCATCAGCAGGGCCTCAATCGGCTTGGGTTTCAGTGCTCCGATACCCGCAGGTAAATCGGCCACTGTTGGTGTAAGGTACAGATCACATTTTTGAAAAAAAAGCCCCATTTTTCGGGCTGCCGAATCCCATCTCCGCAGAGCCTCCACCAGATAACGCTCCGGGTAACTCCTTCCGAGCAGGCCCAGGGTCCAGGTCATGGGTTCAACATCGCCCGGCCTGGCCTTTCTCCCCAATAATGGCGCCAATTTTTCCAGGTCAGCCGCCACTTCGCCGAAGTACATGGCCAAATAACTGTTCGCCACTGCCAGGCCGTCTATATCAGGTCTTGCTTCTTCCACCCGATGCCCCAGGTCTCCTAACAATGAAACGGCCTTTTCTACGGCCTGAACGCATTCAGGGTGGACAGGCGTGCCTATGGGGGATGCGGTATTCCACCCAATCCTAAGTTCTCCCGGTTCGTCTTTCAATTCTTTCAGATAGGGCTTTTCGGGAGGGCGGATCTCAAAAGGTGAACCCGGGTCCGGACCATTGGTAGCGTCCAGCATGGCCGCGCTGTCCCGGACGGACCGGGTAATCACGTGCTCCTGCACCGCTCCCAGCCAAACCTGACCATGATCGGGACCGTTGGGGTTGCGGCCTCGGGACGGTTTCAAACCAAAAAGACCGGTATAGGATGCAGGGATGCGGATGGACCCGCCGCCGTCGCCGCCGGATGCCGCCGGTACAATACCTGCGGCAACTGCGGCCGCTGAACCGCCGCTTGACCCTCCAGGAGTGCGGTCGGTGTTCCAGGGATTGCGGCACGGACCGAACAGCAGTGGTTCCGTAATTCCCATCAGCCCGAACTCCGGGGTATTGGTCTTTCCCAGTATCACCAATCCCGCTTTTTTGAAACGAATCACCATTTCGTTGTCGTGATCAGGCACGTATCCTGACCTGGCTTTGCAGCCGTCGGTTGAGGGCACACCGGCAAAATCAAAGCCCAGATCTTTGATTAGAAAAGGCACCCCGGCAAAAGGACCGTCAGGCAAGGGGTCTTGAGCCGCCTTCCGGCCTTGGTCGATCATTTGGTTCACCACCGCGTTAAGTTCAGGATTGATCCGGTCGATCCTGTTGATGGCTTCCTCGAGCAATTCGAGCGAGGTCACCCGGCCTTCTCTGACAAGTTCAGCCAAACCCAAGGCGTCATATTGATCGTAGTCCTTGAAGCCGCTCATGGTCTCTCCTTTCCTTTAAATTGATTATTGATGGAATTGAAAATATTTCTTCTCGGCAAAAAGCTTTACCGAAAATACACTAAAAAACGGTGGGATGCAAATCAAGTTAGATTCGCCTCCATCCGAGGCGCTCGTTGCAGGAAGGTGAGACCGGAGGTATATCCGAAGAGGGATAGTGGTCCCCTCCCTGAACTTGCAGGAGCCGGTGGATTTTTAAAGATTTGATCCTACCATTCACGCCATCAAGTCGCAGCCGCTATATCGCGCGGTTGGATTTCTATTTACCCGCAAGGCCCCTTCCACTATACTCTTTCCGCAAGAAAGCGACTTCTTATCAGCCCGATAGGGCTCGACATTTTCCGGAGGATCGTCGCATGGAACTGGATCAGGGAATCGCCGTCATTGCAGCAGAGATTGGCAAAGGCGGCAGGAACGTCATTTTTACCGGGGCGGGGATATCAACCGAAAGCGGGATACCGGATTTCAGGAGCCAGGGAGGGATCTGGGACAGGTACCGTCCCGTCTATTTTGACGAATTCATGAAATCCAGGGAGTCCCGCATTGAATACTGGCGTCAGAAGACCGAGTTTTACCACGACCTGGTGAATGCCACGCCCAACAAAGCCCATCTGGCCGTGGCAAGGCTTCATGAGATGGGACTGGTGGAAGCAGTCATCACCCAGAACATAGACGGGATCCACCAGGCGTCGGGCATCCCCGATGAAAAAGTCATTGAGCTCCATGGGAGCAACCGCCGTGTCCGCTGCATGACCTGCGGCAGGATCTCATCCATTGAAGAGGCTCATCAGCGCATTGAGGCCGGAGACCCGGCTCCCGAATGCGACTGCGGCGGATACCTGAAACCCGATACCATCTCGTTCGGCCAGGCCATGCCGCAAAGGGAGATGGAAAAAGCGGTCGCCCTGTCGCGCAGAGCCGATTTCTTCCTCGTTGTGGGATCGACTCTCCTGGTCAATCCTGCCGCCTCGATGCCCTACTATGTCAAGGATGGAGGAGCGTTCCTGGCTATCGTCAATCTGTCCGACACCCCGTGCGATCAGATATGTGATATCCTGATCAGGGGAAAGGCGGGGGATATCCTCCCCAAAATAGTTGAATGTCTTGAAAACACCTAGTACCAAATCAGAAATCCTGAGCTCCACAGGGACGAAAAGATCTTTGTTTGATCCTCCATAATGTCAAATTTCAAAATCCCAATGTCAATTCAATGTCGAATACCAAATGACCATATCGAGTGAAATATTCACTGGGATGAGTGCACTCCGTCCATGGCTCCAAGAGACAGGTGTGCAAGGCATGCTTTGGCATTGAGGCGTTTGGATTTCATTTGACATTTGTCATTCCCGGTTTACCCGGGCTAAAGATCTCCATAGAGACGCCGGGTGTTTTCGGTCACCGCCTCCACGACAGCCTCCTGCCTTAATTCCTTGATCTCCGCTATGGCGCGAAGAGAGAGGAGTGCGTTTGCGGGTTCGTTGCGTTCCCCCGGCGCAGGTCCCAGAACAGGGCTGTCGGTTTCGAGGAGCAGGGAAGAAAGGGGAAGGCTTCTCACGAGCTTCTGCTTCTGGCGCGAACGGACGACCGAGGGCGGTACGGAAAAGAAATACCCCGCCTCCACGGCCGGCAGGGCAGTGCTTGCCTTACCGTCGAAGGCATGAAGCTGGACTTTTCCGGCGTTCTTTTCCATAAGGAGACGCACCACGTGCCTCCCGGCGGAACGGGAATGGACATTCAGCGGGAGGTCCAGTCTTTTTCCCAGCCCGATGAACAGGGTGAAGATCTCACGCTGGACCTCTCTTTCCGGCTCTTCCTTGACCGCCCAGAAGTCGAGCCCCACTTCACCGATGGCAAAGAGGCGGTCCCTTTCCCGCTCGATGAACGCCGCCATTTCCCGTGCGGCCGGCACGTCAAGATGGGTCGGGTAGAGGCCAGCAGCGGGCAGCAGCAGCGGGTATTTTTCCGCTCTCCGCAGGTTTTTTTCCGCATCATCGAGCGTTTCTCCGACTGTTACGACCCACGAGACACCTGCTTCCTGTGCCCTCGCCAGGACCCCGGGCAGGTCTTCATCAAAAGATGCGTCGCACAGGTGTGCGTGGGTATCCGTCAGCCCCCTCATCGGCACCGTACTCTCTTCCTGCTCGTGCATATAAACCTTTCACCGCAATAATTTGAGCATCGCATCCGCATCTGTGACGGGCGATGTACAAGCGGTGTTCGTGCACACATACGCCGTGGCCTTCCCCTCTCTCTTCTCATGCGTTTTCACGAAAGGAGCAACCCGGTCCACGGGAGGATTATCCAGGTCGACGGGCCGGAACAGGGCGACGGTGTTGGGTAAAAAAGCAGCCCTCAGGGCCTGCAGCATCCCGGCTGTATCTTCTGCACGAGAGTCTCCCGCGATCACGACCTCGTGGGCGGGACCGATGCCGAAGTCCGCGGCAACCAGAAACTGGGTGTAGCCCGAGGGGAGCTGCTCGACCTGGGAAGAAAAGGCGCGGTCGAGCTGTGCGGCCCGCTCCTCCAGCTCCGATCTGCCGGTGAGGTGCGAAAGCCGCAGGAGGTTGAGCATGGCTACGGAATTGCCCGAGGGTGTAGCTCCGTCATATACCTCTTTTTTCCGAAGGATAAGGTCCTCGCCGTCTTCCGGTGCGAAATAGAAGCCCCCCTGCTTCTGGTCCCAGAAATGGGAGAACGTTTCGCTTGCGAGTTCCACCGCGGTTTCCAGGTATTCAGGCTCATACGTGGCTTCGTAGAGCTCAATGAGCCCCCAGGTGAGAAATGCGTAGTCATCCAGGTTCGCGTGGATCCTGGCCTCCCCGTCCCGGTAGCGGTGAAGGAGACGCCCGTCCCTGCTGCGCATCTTTCCGAGGATAAAACCCGCAGCCTTCTTTGCCGCCAGGGCGTACTCATCCTGCCCCAGGGCGCTTGCGCCCCGGGCAAGGGCCGCGATCATGAGTCCGTTCCAGTCGGCCAGGATCTTGTCATCCTTGTGCGGGTGCACCCGATCTTCCCGGGTTTTGAATACCCGGTTTCTCAGCTCTTCAACACGTCCTCTCAGGACATCGACAGGCATCTGCAGGTCGGTCGCCAAGCCCGAAAGGGGTTTGCTCATATGCAGAATATTGGTCCCGGTTGTCTCTCCGGAAGCCTCTTCCTGAAAATTCCCCTGCTCTTTCACATTGAACACCTGGATGAACAGGTCCGCGTCCTTGCCGAGGATCCGGCGAATCTCTTCTTCCTTCCACACGTAGAACTTGCCTTCCACTCCCTCGCTGTCCGCGTCCTCTGCCGAATAGAATCCCCCCTCAGGATCGGTCATGTCCCGGAGCACGTACGTGAAAATCTCCTTCGCCGTGTCCGCGAAGGCCTCCCTGCCGGTGGCCTGGTACGTCTCCAGGTAGGCCAGGGCCAGCATGGCCTGGTCATAGAGCATCTTCTCAAAGTGGGGGACCAGCCACTCGCGATCCGTAGAGTAGCGGTGAAACCCGTACCCCATGTGGTCATACATGCCCCCCAGGCGCATCGCCCGGAGGCTCTTTTCGGTCATCTCGAGGGCCAGGGTATCGTGTTCCCTCTTCCAATAGCGGAGCAGAAACGTGAACTGGTGCGGCGTGGGGAACTTGGGAGCCGAGCCAAATCCCCCGAGTTGCCGGTCATACCGGCCCCGGAGTTCCTCGAAGGCCTTTTTCAGGACCGCGGCGCCCGTCTGCTGCCCCGCCGCCGGCTGCTGCATGCTTTGAAGGGCCTCCACGATCTTTTCAGCGGAGCGGAGGACCTCTTCTCTCCTGGTCTCCCAGATGGATGTGATGCGGGGGACCAGATCCATCAGGCCCATGCGTCCGAAGCGGGTCTGCTTCGGGAGGTAGGTCCCCGCAAAAAAAGGCTTCTTTTCCGGGGTCATGATGATGGTGAGCGGCCAGCCGCCGCTCTTGGTCAGGATCTGGCAGATCGTCATGTATATCAGGTCGAGATCCGGCCTCTCTTCGCGGTCCACCTTGATGGACACGAAGGCGCTGTTCAGAAGCTCTGCCGCTTCAGGATCCTCAAATGATTCCCTTTCCATCACGTGGCACCAGTGACAGGTGGAATAGCCGATGGAAAGGAAGATCGGTTTGTCGTCTTTCTTTGCCTTTTCAAAAGCCTCGTTGCCCCAGGGGTACCAGTCTACGGGATTGTACGCGTGCTGGAGCAGATACGGGCTTTTTTCATCGATCAGGTGGTTTGCTCTTCTGTCGTTCATGGGAGGTCCTTTCCGTTCGCGGAAGGTTTATCCGGCGCGGGCCGAAGCCTGCTATGCACAATATAACCACGTTTTGCGGAATGGAAGGGTGCATCTCCATTTGGAAAGCGAAGTTCAGGCATTCTCATGATCGTGGAGCGATGAGCGATCCCGGGCAAACGCTCTTTTCCCCGTGTTTTTCCACGAGAGCGTCAAGGGCCGCGTTCAGGCTTTTCCTCTTTTGGGGCGCTGCGTCCTCCTGGAAGAGCCCCAATTGTTTTTCTCCATCCGGAAGTTCGAGCTGCGACAGGGACACGCCCAGGAGCCTGACCGGCCGCTTTCCCGCCTCCGTGCTCAGAAGAAGCCGGGAGGCATTGGAGAATATTTCCGGACCGTCATCGGTGCCATGGGGGAGGGTCACTGACCGGGTTACCTGGACAAAATCGCCGTATTTCACCTTGAGCGTGACGGTCTTTCCGCGTATTCCCTTCCAGCGCATCCTGCGGGCCACCTTGTTGGAGAGTGCCAGGATTTCCCGCCGGGCCTCTTCAACCTCCGTGATGTCGCGCGTGAACGTCTCCTCGTGACCCACGGACTTGATTTCCCGGTCCGGCATCACCGGTCTTTCGTCCACACCCAGCGAGAGCTGATGCATCAGGAAACCCTGTTTTCCGAACCTTCGTTCAAGGTGCCTGACCGGCATCCGGGTCAAATCCCTGAAGGTCCGCACCCCCAGGCGCCCCAGGGCCTCTCGGGTCACCTTTCCCACACCCCACATGTTCTCTATGGGCAGGGGATCGAGAAACGCCCTGACGTTTTCAGGGGAAACGACGGTGAGGCCGTCAGGCTTGTCAATGTCGGAAGCGATCTTGGCGACGAATTTGGACGGGGCGACGCCGGCCGATGCGGTCAGGCCGGTTCTCTCCACAATCAGCGTCTTGATCTTCCGTGCAATCGCCTCCGGCTGCCCGAAAAGTCGGATGGACAAAGTGACGTCGAGAAAGGCCTCATCGATGGACAGGGGTTCAACCAGCGGGGTGAAGAGGTGGAATACCTGGAAGACCTGCCCGGATACCTCCCGGTATCTGTCCATTCTCACCGGGAGAAATATCCCTTGCGGACAAAGGCGCCGGGCGGTGACCACGGGTTGGGCCGAATGGACCCCGAATGCCCGCGCCTCGTACGAGGCGGAAGAGACCACACCCCGATCGCCGGTTCCTCCCACAATAACCGGCTTGCCTCTCAACTCAGGGTTGTCGAAGACTTCAACGGCCGGGTAGAAGGCGTCCATGTCCAGGTGAATGATGTGCCGTACTCCCATCTCCACGTCCTCGGTAACAGGTATTGCGCATGTTGCCTCGGAGATCCAGTATACCCGATTGCCGGTGAAACCGCCAAGTCCTTACGATATCGTATTGGGATTAAGCGATTTTTCCTCTTGGGGTCATGTGCTTAGCTGCCCCGGTTGTCGAGGGAGGGAATGCCCGCGCGGCCCCCGAGCCTGAGGGCCACCCTGGAGGCTGCCCAGGAGGCAAAATCAAGGCATCGGGCTGTCACCCATCCGTGCAGGAGTCCATAGACAACCCCGGCATGGAACACATCGCCGCAGCCCGTTGTATCCACCGCCTTCACCGGGTATGCGGGCTGCTCGATCATATGTCCGCCCGCCAGGGCCACACATCCTTTCGGCCCCATGGTAACCCCCACAACCCCGGGACCCAGTTCGGCCATGCGATAGCACGCCTCCACAGGCCCGCCTTCGCCTGCGAGGGCCCGTGCAAAGTGCTCGGACGCCAGAAAATAATCGCTCTGGCGCGCGAGATCGAGCATGCCTTCCCGAAGGGTACCCGCGTCCACCACAACCCGCACGTTTGCCGCCTTGGCCGCCTTTGCTGCGGCAAGAGAAACCTCCGGAAAAAGACCGTCCGTGAGAAACACTCTTGCATGGCAGAGTCCTTCCCGGTCGATCTCTTCCGGTTCCGGAGGATCCCCTGTGGGTCTTTTCCAGAAGATGGTTCGTCTCCCTTCCTGTTCAGGCTCGGCTGTAATGAAGGCAAACTGGGATTCGGCTCCTTTCCTGATGATAAGCCCACTGGTGTCGATTCCCTCGCCGTCGAGGGACTCCCTGATCATACCGCCGAAGAGATCGTCTCCGATCACCCCCGCGAAGCGGCACAAGACGCCCCACCGCGAAAGGGCAACCAGCGCCGTTGCGACCGGTCCGCCTCCCTGGATGACGGTTTCGGTCAGTTCACACTTGACGTCAGGGGAAGGATAGAGATCCACTCTTCCGATAAAGTCGAGAGAACACTGTCCCAGACCGAACACTTCAGAAAGATGAGCCATTTGGAAGTTTATTTCTTGGGTTTCTTGCGCTTGTCACGAATGTAGATTGATTTGGAATGACCGTTAGTCTGGACCCTTTCATCCACATCAAACAGCTTGGTTGCGGCGGCGAGTTCTCCAAGCTTGCTATAGCCATAGTTACGGGGATCAAACTCCGGGGCCTGTTTCGCAATATTACTGCCCACATTACCCAAGTGGGCCCATCCACTTTCGTCTGAAGCCGCATCAAGAGCACTCCGGAGGAGACCCACCAGTTTGGCATCTCCTTTCAACTCATTTGCGGTTTTCCGTTTGACGGCCGGCCCGGCATCTTCCTGGGACCGAAGAACTTCAGTGAAAATGAACTTGTCGCATGCGGATACAAAAGCCTTTGGGGTCTTCTTTTCCCCGAAGCCATACACGAGCAAACCTTCCTCTCTTATCCGTGAGGCCAGGCGAGTGAAGTCACTATCACTGGACACGAGACAAAAGCCATCAAAGCGTTTGGTATAGAGCAAATCCATTGCGTCTATGATCATTGCACTGTCTGTTGCATTCTTACCCACAGTATACCGAAATTGCTGAACCGGCTGGATGGAATGTTCCAGCAGTACGGATTTCCATCCGCTCAGAGATGGTGTCGTCCAGTCACCATATATGCGTTTTACGCTGGCAACGCCGTACTTGGCGATTTCCGACAGAAGCCCTTCCGTGATCAAGGGTTGGGCATTATCTGCGTCAATGAGGACAGCAAGCCTGTTTTGTGATGGTTCAGTCACAGTCATTTAATGTTCCTCTCGATCAATCGGAATTCTGTTGCTCCTCATCGTCGTTTACCGCAGGATCTTTTTTGCCTTGACGGCGGTCCAGCTTTTCCTTCGCTTTTGTCTTTCGCTTAAGCTCTTTCTGAAGCTTTTTAAAACTATGAGTGCTGCGCTTTGCCATGATCCTCCTTTTTTAAATAGTTATACCCGATGGCAATCCTCTCTATACTCATTTCCACACCATCAATCAATCGAGACATGCCGGCCTTGATCTTCGATCTGATTTATTAAAAACGCCGCCCCCCGCCTGGTCTTCCGCCTCTTCTCCCGCCACCAGATCCTCCTCTGCCTTGACGGTTTTCAGTGCGAGGCCGAGCTGCATTGACTTTTAGCGCGCGACCTTTAAGCTCTTTATCATTCAGGCCGTCAATTGCCGACTGCGCCTCAGCATTATCGGGCATCTCCACGAATCCAAATCCTTTTGATCTGCCCGAGTAGTTGTCTGTCAAAACCCTGACGCTTTCGACTGTCCCAAAAGCCTGAAAAGCCTCTTTTAGATCCTCTTCGGTCACTTCGTACGAAAGATTGCCTACGTAGATATTCATTCTGATCTCCTCTTAGTAATTGAAAATATTATAGAAAACTGCCACCTTTGTTCTTCCGTTTCGCGATGGTTTTCCACGCTTCATCATCGCGCCGCTTCGGCACACAATTCGGGTTCTGTGCAGATGGAAAAACGCTTATCTCTTTCGCCTTTCCTGCGGCGAATAATATTGCCGGTACCTAATTGAGGTATTGCCTTCTCTTCTCTATCCTTTGCTTGATCAAGGTGATTAAGCATCTTCTTAAGTTTTGCTTCTAATTCATTCCGTGTACCTTGGTTCATTATTCCTCATTCCTCCTTTTCTTATATGTGTTAGATGATTCGCTCTTCTTGAAAGAGTTAGCTAGTTTCCATCCATAAATGGCTATTTTTCACAATCTCATCGTCAATCTGCGGGATCACTTGTGCGACGTACTAAAGTACGTCTCCGCATAATCCCTTGATTTTCTTGATCTTGTAAAAAAATCTCATTTCTGGATTGGAAACTCGCCAGCGCCCAAGTTCTATTCGTGGATGGGCACTAATTAAAGTCGGCATTCGCCTTTTCGCGTGCGTGCAGGCGTCGCCATTCCTTGGGGCTCATGTACCGGGCTCCAAGGCTCCACATCCCGGCCTTCGTCGCCCTGGCCAGTTTCTCGGCCTCCACGTAGGCACGAATATCCAGGCTGTTCGGGAGATCTGATTCCTGCACTTCCGCAAACCCGTGTTTTACCATCTCAAGATTAATGTTCTTTCCATCGAGATAAATAACGCCGATGATGTTATCGTGAGGATAAGGGGCAGTCCCATACCCTACCACGTCAACGGTATGATTCAGGATCATGCTGGTGAGAAAATTCTTCGCTTCTCTTCCGTATGGCTGCCCTTTTCCGTTGACCTCATTCGCCACTTCCGGCGCATCGATGCCTACGAGCATGATATACATCACGACACCCGGGCTCTCCGCCTGGACCGTGTCCCCGTCGTAGACTCGGGTTATCTTGAACCGGTCGGCAGAAAATACCTGGGGAGAGAAAAAGGCCAGGATCGTCATGACTCCTGCCAGGACAAGGAGAGATTTCTTCATCTGCTGTTCCTCATAGATTGTACTCATCCATAAACGGACAGGAGTATACATCAGATTCCCTGCCGGAACAAAAAAAAAATGAAGCACCGCGCTTTTCACACCTCTCTAGACATATCCACTCTTGCCCCACTTTCTCTCCGCAATGTGCCGGCCGGATGAAATAAATTGACATTGGTAAATCTCCCGTCTTAAAAAGAACGGACAAGAGATATCATCTCCTCCCGGCAACTTCAACGTACAGAGGAATGTATGAAAGAATCTCCTGCGATTCTATTTGTCAGAGACGACTTTGGAAGACGCTCGGGTCTTGAACGGAGACAGAGCCGGCAATCTCTCTCTCATAACGAAAAGCGAAGAGGTGTCGAGAGAAGAGTATCTTGTTCGAGAAGGTCTTCGCCCGACAGAAGATCGGGCATGGAAAGGAGACGACAATGCGCCGAAACCTCCGGAGTTTTCTGGTCCATGACGGATCTCGGACCTCTCAGCCCATCCAGGGGAGGCCCTGTCTGCGTTGTCGGGCCGAATCGAAGGAACGGAAAAGAAAGGAGAGCCGGTTTTGACAGGAGGGATTTTATGGTGCTTTGATCTGATTTCGCAATGGATCATGTGCTCTTGAGGGATGAAGCTTGAAAATAAATATCCCATTGTTATATTAAATGGCAGCGAATGTATTTTTGGCCTTTTGGCATCTGGCAGGACAGTGCTGCGAAAGAGGCCGGCGCGGACCGGGAGATTTCCGGCCGGATACGACCGTCGCTGAAAGGCGGCATTTTTTTTGCATCATGACTTCTATCTGCTTGTGTGACTACAAATGCTGCCGAAAATAATGGCCCCAGGGAAACAGCGGGTGCGGATCCTGACGGAAGGCTTCCCGGTATCATAGAGAATAGAGGAATAGAATGAAAACCAACGTAGAAGAAATCAGTCCGGTGAAGAAAAAGCTCATTGTGGAAGTTGACCCCACGGAAGTTGACGGCAGGCTGCAGACCGCTTACAGGAAAGCAGGAAAAAAGGCAAAGATTCCGGGATTTCGTCCGGGCAAAGTCCCAAAAAGGATTCTTGAGCGGTATTTCCGTGAGCAGGTGCATGAAGATGTGACCAGGGACATTATCAGCGATACCTTTCCCAAGGCACTTGAAGAGAGCGACATGTATCCACTGGGCACGCCATTGCTGGAAAAGAACCCCCTTAAGGGGGGAGAGAGTTTCACATACACTGCCATCATGGAAGTGCGTCCCGAGGTCAATGTTAAGGATTACCTGGGAATCGATATCGAAAAAGAGGAATGTCTGATACCAGACGAGAAAGTAAGGGAACGTCTTGAGCAGATACGAAAGGCTCACGGCAAGCTGGATGCAGTTGAAGAGCCGCGCCCGGTTCAGGATGGAGACTATGTGGTTATCGAATATGAAGGGTTTGAGAACGGTTCACCAATAGAAGGGATCAAAGCGCACAATTTCATGCTTCAGGTGGGAAGCGGCGATTTTCATCCTGCTTTCGAAAGCGCTCTCATCGGTCTCCGGAAGAGTGACAAAGGTGAGGTAGATGTGGATTTCGAGGAGTCCTACTACCACGAAAAACTCGCGGGGAAAAAGGTCCACTTCACCTTCCAAATCCATGACGTAAAGGAAATGGTCCTTCCCGAGCTGGATGACGAGTTTGCGAAGAATTTCGGCGAGGAATTCAAGGACATGAATTCCCTCGAGAACCGGGTTCGCGACATGGTTACCGCTGAGGAGAAAAAGCGGATCGATACGGACCTGAAAAGGCGGTTGATAGAGACCATTGCTGGAAAAGTCGAATTTGATCTTCCGGAGGTGCTCGTTACTTCGGAGATTGAAACCGCCCTCAGCAGGGTCCGTGACAACCTCACGAGGAGCGGCTCCAGTTTCGAAAGAGCGGGGCTTTCAGAAGAAAAACTGAGAAAAGACTTTCGTGAGGACGCCCAAAAGAGGGTGAAGGAAATGCTCATCCTCGGAGAAATCGCAAAGCGTGAAGAGATCAGCATCGATGATGCGGAACTTGCCGAAGGCATCGCCGGTGTTGCCCGGGCTATGGGTCAACCTCCCGAAAGTATTAAACAATATTATGAGGCCAGAGGGCTGACTGATTCATTGAGAGAGACCCTGCTCGAGGAAAAAACATTGAATTACCTGGTGGAGCATGCTAAACTTCAGACAGAGGCAGTGGAAGCAGCAAAACCGGATAAGGAAACCGATTCACAAGAGGAGACGAATTAAATCTCATGTTAATCCCAGTCGTTGTAGAACAATCGAATCGTGGTGAGCGGGCGTATGACATCTACTCCCGCCTCCTGAAAGACAGAATCATTTTTATGGGGGAGCAGGTAGCTGACGGGATGGCAAACACGGTCATAGCGCAGATGCTGTTTCTCGAATCCGAGGATCCGGATAAGGACATTAATCTGTACATCAACAGTCCCGGAGGTTCTGTTACTGCGGGACTCGCCATTTATGACACAATGCAGTATATCAAGCCGGCAGTGGCAACTATCTGCATGGGGCAGACAACCAGCATGGCGGCATTGCTGCTCGCTTCGGGAGCAAAGGGAAAAAGGTACGCCCTTCCCCACTCCAGGATCATGATACATCAACCACTTGGCGGTGCACAGGGCCAAGCCACAGATATAGATATTCAAGCTCGGGAGATTCTCAAGATGAGGGATGTCCTCAACAAGATTCTCGCGAAACATACCGGCCAGGACATAGAAAAGATCCGCATTGATACGGAACGCGATTTTTTCATGAGCAGTGCGGAAGCTCTTGAATATGGTCTTATCGACCGGGTTATTACAACCCGTGAGATGCAGGAAAACGAGAAGAAAAAATAGAGGGGAAATGTTATGCCAAGAAGGAATGACCCGAACGATGACCTCCTCTGTTCCTTTTGTGGAAAGAGCCAGGACGAAGTAAGAAAACTCATTGCGGGACCCTCCGTCTATATATGCGATGAATGCATTCAGCTATGTAATGAAATCATCGCTGAAGAATATGGAGATGAAAAGGACAGGAAGGCGGCGGATGAATTGCCAAAGCCCGCTGAGATCAAGGAAGCTCTTGATCAATACGTTATCGAGCAGGAAAAACCCAAGAAAATCCTGTCGGTGGCCGTCCACAACCACTATAAGAGGATAAATACGAAGGTGGATATGGAGGGTATTGAAATCCAGAAGAGCAATATTCTTCTGATAGGTCCCACCGGCTCGGGCAAGACCCTCCTGGCCCAGACCCTGGCAAAGATACTGAAGGTGCCGTTTACCATTGCCGATGCCACAACTCTGACCGAAGCTGGGTATGTGGGAGAGGACGTGGAAAATATCATTCTAAACCTGGTCCAGATGGCCGATTACGATATTGAGGCTGCGTCCAGGGGAATCGTATACATTGATGAGATAGACAAGATTGCCCGCAAGTCGGACAGCCCTTCCATCACCAGAGATGTTTCCGGGGAGGGGGTGCAGCAGGCCCTCCTGAAAATCATCGAAGGGACCATGGCCAGTATTCCGCCAAAGGGCGGCAGAAAGCATCCACACCAGGATTTCGTGAAAGTCGATACCGGCAACATTCTCTTCATCTGCGGAGGGACGTTCAACGGGCTGGATAAACTCATCAGAAATCGTGTTGGAAAGAAGGCCATGGGGTTCGAGGCAGACATCCATGCCAAGGGAAACATGGATATCAATGAGATTATGGCCCAGGTGCAGCCTGAAGATCTCATCAAATTCGGACTCATACCCGAATTTATCGGAAGGATTCCGATCATAGCCTCCCTGAGTGAACTGAGCCTGAATGCCCTCGTTCGCATTCTAACAGAACCGAAAAACGCCCTGGTCAGCCAGTACAGGAAGCTTTTCGAGCTGGAGGAAGTAAATCTCAAGTTTACCGACGGCGCGCTGGACGCGGTCGCCAGGAGCGCCCTCGAAAGAAAATCCGGAGCCCGCGGACTCCGTGCCATTCTCGAATCCGTCATGCTGGATATCATGTACGAGATACCGTCCAGGACGGACGTCCGGGAATGCGTTGTTGGCGAGGAAGTCATCACCAAAGGTGAGACTCCTATTTTACTCTACGAAAATCAAGCAGGATACGCGTGATATTATGTTTACTCTAAATAAAAAAGATCCGCCGGATTTCTCCCTTTTGGAGAAATATTATTACCCACTTCTGCCGTTGAGAGACGTCGTGGTGTTTCCCAATGTGGTGGTTCCCCTTTTCGTAGGACGGGACAAATCCATCAAGGCGCTGGAATACGCTATGTCCCACCAGAAGGAGATCTTTCTCTCCGCCCAGAGGGATGCCAAGGTGGACAAACCCACCCCAAAGGATATCTTC
>Ga0315535_1000297_pt1 | contig 34776 bp, 36 predicted proteins | sample SalMarSW160220MG_2_FD_203092 | JGI IMG/M metagenome (GOLD analysis project Ga0315535, IMG submission 203092) | Salt marsh sediment microbial communities from the Plum Island Ecosystem LTER, Massachusetts, United States - Salt Marsh Sediment SW1602-20 ... | reverse complement strand
CGATGTCGGCTCTTCCTATCCTGGCCCTGCATAAGGGGCCAAGGGTGAGGCTGCTCGCCTATTAAAAGGGAACGTGAGCTGGGTTTAGACCGTCGTGAGACAGGTCGGACTTTATCTGCTGGGAGTGTTGGCTGCTTGAGGGGAAAGGGTCCCTAGTACGAGAGGAACGGGACGCTGTGGCCTCTAGTTAACCGGTTGTCTGATAAGGCAGTCGCCGGGCAGCCACGCCGTTGTGGATAAGAGCTGAAAGCATCTAAGCTCGAAGCCTCTCCCGAAAAGAGGCAGCCATTCCAGTTTCACTGGACGAAGGCTCCCATAAAAGATGGGTTTGATGGAGCCGGGGTGTAAGCTAGAAGACTTCGGTCGACTAGCTCAGCCTGCGGCCACCAATCGCCTGAGATGTCGAGTCAATGTAGTGTCTGAGCGATATTTGGCTGAGACGCATGTTTCGACGGTGTGAGCGTTTGCGGTATGTTGGTCTGTGCGTGGGTTACTTTCTTTGATGGGTTTATTTTGTTGTAAGTTTGCCGGTAACGTTTTTTAGACTATTTATGACTTGTTTCTGTGGGGAAAATGAAGAGTAAGCAGAATGTTGGAATCTGTAGTTTAGATTTTCCTGTTGCTAACGACTTTGTGGGTTTGGATCTTGTTGGGTCAGCTTTTGCTAAGGGATCTAAAAAAAGTAAAAAAAACTATAGTAGATAAAGCAATAGGACTATTTACAGGGAGGCTTTGAAGAAGGTTGCAGGGGATCTTGTTTTGCCTTTTTTGTTGTCTTCGCGTAAGGTGAGGCTTGTGGGTGTTAGGGTTTCTGGTTTGGTTTCTTTTGAGAAGCAGCAGACTTTGTTTTAGTTAGGTCTGGTTTTTTGTGGATATTAGTTTGTGTGTAGTAGATGCAACAGTTGAAGTTCAGAATCTTGTTGCAGCAGCATCAGCAGCATCTTCTCGGGGTTATGCGTTTATGTTTGGTAAATTGTTGGGTCTGGGATTGCAGCTTGTTGGAAGGCTTTTTTTCGGTTGATGCAGGATTCGCATTTTCCGCAGTGTTTGGCGTCGTCAAGGTAGCAGGACCATGTGAGTTCGAAGGGTACGCCTAGTTTTGCGCCTTCTTTGATTAGTTGGGTTTTGGTTAGGTTGCTAAAGGGAGCTTGGATGGTGATGTCTTCGCAGGTTCCTAGTTGCGCGGCTTTTTCGAAGGCTTCGTAGAATTCGCGTCGGCAGTCTGGGTAGAAGGGTTCGTCTGAGTTTTGGGCGCCGTAGAAGATTTTGGTTGCTTTAAGGGTGACTGCGTATGCTACTGCGGCGGAGAGGAAGATGGCGTTTCGGAAGGGAACAATTATTGGTGTGCTGAATTCTGGTGTTAGTGGGATGTCTGGGTTGACTAGGGATGTTGCTTGGTTGAAGATGTCTTTGAGGGCTGAGAGGTCGATTATTTTTGTTGATGTGTTAAGTGTGTGGGCGATTTTTTGGGCGGCTTCGGTTTCTTTGACGGCGATTTGTCCGTATTTGAAGGTTATGGGGTAAATTTGGTAGCCTTGCTGTTTTGCCCAGTAGGCAACTGTGGCGGAGTCTGGTCCGCCGCTGAGAACGATTACTGCTTTTTGTGTTTGTTTCATAGCTTTTCCTCATTTGGAAACCATTTTTGGAATATACCGGTTTTCTTTAGCACTTTAAAGATTGGCCATCCGATAAGGACGCTGGCTATTGTGTTTCCGATGGCTACATATAGCATGGTTGGAAGTAGGGGGGCGCCGAACACGTATGATAGCATCCAGCCTACCGTTATTGCTAGGACAGCTGAGTATGCTATGCATGTTCCGATTACAGTGTAGTCATTCTGAGTTTTCTTGTATACATAGTAGACTACAAATGACATGGCAAAAGATGGAATGGTGTTGAGCAAATCTAGGGGGCCCGCAGTTGAAAAAATGTTTGCGACGAACACACCAAGTGTGTGGCCGAGAACTCCTGCTATACCCAATAGGGGCACGGTGGCAATCATTGAGTCTGCGATTCGGACTTGGCCAGGTCCATAAGAGATTCCTCCAAAACCAACTACAAGTGCTGCGTAGAGTGCAGCGTAGATTGCAATTAAAGCTAGGCTTTTTGAACTTATTTTATTGGACATTTGTCTCTTTGCTCCCGGGATTTATTTTTTTGGCGGAACGGGCATGAGACACACTCACCCGCCAATTATCCATCCAAAACTTGTTGCTTGGATAAAAACTTTGTGAGCTGTAGGCGGTTTTTGTTTAGTCAAGAAAGTTTGACTAAGTTTAGTCAAAGAAATTTTACGAAAAAGCATTTTATTGATGGTGATTGATCAAGAGCACGGAGAGATGTGTGGCATGGCGTTAAACCATTATGTAATAAACCATAGACTCCTAATTCGCATGCAAAAACGCGGTTGCGTTTTCTGTGTTATTTGTCATCAGCCCATTGTTGAGGGGCAGCGTGTTGCTTCTCGAAAGGGTACCTCAATGCGGCATGAAGAGTGTTATCAGCGTTCGTTTGTTTAAGCACCCTTCTTTTTTGTCTTATCTTGGGTTGTTGGGGTAGTAGTGTTCCTTTGAATTTTCCTGAGAAAGTTAAATGACATTCTTGTGCAAAATGTATTCTATCATCATCGTCATCATTTATTTGTCCGATAATTAGTTTGTCTGCTAGAACAACAACGCCTGAAAATTCTTGTTGTTGTTTTTTCTAACCTTTCGATCCACGGAGGGGCAGCTTTTTGAGTTTAAGATCACAAAATTTTTTCTGGAGATTTTGCTCTTCTATTAGATAATATAGAAGGTTATATTTTGGCAGATTAGAAGAGCGAAAGGCGCCTGATGTTTGGCCTTCTGGTTATGTTTGGACTAGAAAAAGCTTCAGGTCAATAACTATTTTCTATCTGCATATTGGCGAAATATTAATTAGGTGCTCGGAAAGATTACATGATGCTACTTCCTATTGGATGGCATTCCGCAAACGGAGTTTTAGGAGTACAAAACTATGTCACAAAATACAATTGACCAACTAGTGTTAAAGGGAACAACAACGATGGGCGTTGTCTGCAAAGACGGCGTAATTTTAGCATCAGACACCCGGGTCACGATGGGGTATTATGTTGCGCATAAAGCAGGCAAAAAAGTTTACAAAATCGATGACCACATTGGTATGACCATTGCTGGAACAGTTGCCGATGCCCAACGTGTAGTTGACATCTTAACTGCCAATGCTCATCTCTACAAAATTAATCTGAATCGCCCTATACCCATCAGTTCGGCTGCGAGGTTAGTTGCAAACTTGCTTTTCTCTGCTCGATACATTCCTTTGGCAACGCAGGTTTTGGTCGGTGGAATAGACGAAACAGGTCCGCACGTTTACAATTTAGATCCGTACGGCAGTTTAACTGAGGAAAAATCTGTCTCTACCGGTTCTGGCTCCCCGATTGCTTACGGCATTCTTGAAGACAAGTATCATGAAGGTATGACTATTGGTGAGCTCTTACCCGTTATTGCAAGAGCAGTTAATGCTGCCATGAAGCGGGATGTTGCTTCTGGTAACAGCTACAACATCATCGTTATCGACAACAATGGCTACAAGGAATTATCGGACGAGGAGAAAAGTAGTCTCCTCAAAGCAGGAAGTTAACTGATGTGGCTCGAACACAAGATAAACGCAACGAAAAAATAGAAATTAGTCAAATTATTCTTCAAAAAGTTCCCCGTGAAGCAGAGGTTACTCGGATTGAATATGAGGGTCCTATGCTTGCGGTTTATACCAAACGTCCTGAGATTTTGGTTGATCATAGCAGTATCGTTGCAGAAATTGTGGGCGTAATTCGTAAACGCATTGTTATTCGGCCTGATCCTTCGGTGCGTATCCCTGAAGTGGAAGCTGAAAAGATCACTCGTGAACTGATTCCTCCTGAGGCTGAAATAACTGACATTAATTTTGATCCTAGCCTTGGAGAAATAATTATCGAGACTAAAAAGCCGGGTTTAGTTATCGGTAGAAATGGTGCGGTTTTGCAGGAAATCATAAAGAAAACCAAATGGCGTCCGCATGTCTTGCGGAGTCCACCGATTAAATCTAAGATTGTTACTCACATGCGTCATTATCTTCATTCAGAAAGCAAAGAGCGCGAACGCATTTTGCGTACTGTTGGAGAGCGCATTTTTCGACCCAAAATATTCGATGTTGGCGATATACGTTTAACTGTTTTGGGTGGTGCGCAGGAAGTTGGGCGTTCGTGTTTCTTAGTTAAGACGCGTGAGAGTAGTGTTTTGCTTGATTGCGGGATCAATCCTGGTTCAAATAGGCCCTTTGAAGGTTTTCCGCGGTTTGATTGTCCCGAATTTCAAATAGACTCTTTGGATGCTGTAGTTGTCAGTCACGCTCATTTGGATCATTGTGGTTTAACTCCGTTTTTGTATAAATATGGTTACGATGGTCCGGTATATTGTACTGCGCCGACGAGTAATTTGATGACTATGCTTCAGCTCGATTATCTTGATGTAGCTGGCAAGCAGGGTGTTACTCCGGTTTATGATCAAAAAGACGTTCGTGAATGTGTTTTGCACACGATTCCGCTTAGATATGGTGTTGTTACGGATATTGCTCCAGACATGCGTTTAACTTTGCATAATTCTGGGCACATCTTAGGTGGTGCTATGGTTCATCTTCATATTGGTGAAGGTTTACATAATATTGTTTACACCAGCGATTACAAGTTTGCGCGTACGATGCTTTTGGAGGCGGCGGCAACTGAGTTTCCACGTATCGAAACTGTTATCACTGAAAGCACTTACAGTGGTTCGGATGATTTTATGCCTAGTCGCGTTGAAGCCGAGGAAGCCATAACACGTATTGTTAACCAAACGTTGGAGCGGAAGGGTAAGGTTCTGATTCCAGTTCCTGCTGTGGGTAGGGCACAGGAAATTATGCTTATAATCGATGATTACATGAAGCGTGGTTTAATGAAGGAGGCTCCCATTTTCATTGAGGGCATGATAAGTGAAGCAACGGCCATCCATACTGCTTATCCCGAATATTTGGGTAGGGAAGTTCGTCATAGCATTTTGCATGAAGAGATTAACCCTTTCCAATCGGACTACTTTACGATTGTTGAGCATCCTAGTGTTCGTCAAAGCATAATTGATGGTGAACCTTGCATTGTGTTGGCAACTTCAGGTATGCTTGAAGGCGGTCCTGTCATTGAGTACTTTAAGAGTTGGGCAAATGATGAGCGTAATACGATTATTTTTGTCAGCTACCAGATTGAAGGTACTATGGGTAAACGTGTCCAGAAAGGTATTGGTGAAGTAACCATGATGGATAATGAGGGTAAAATGGCGGCGCTCTCAGTAAAAATGCAGGTTGAATCAATTGAAGGTTTTTCAGGGCACTCTGATAGACGCCAATTGGTAAATTATTTAACTCATCTAAGTCCGAAGCCTGAGCGCATCTTTGTGGTCCATGGTGAAAAACAGAAAACTATGGGGTTTGCTAACTTTTTGGACAACAAAGCAGGCATAAATACCATAGTTCCAGCTATACTGGAAACTTTCAGGCTGCTGTAGGTAGTTTTTCGTTTGATGCTGGCTTTGGAGTTTTTTCTCTCCAGATTCTCACGGTTTTAGGGCAGATAACAATACGTTCTTCTCCTAGACGTGCGATGTCGCCGCCTATTGATTCCGTGAACAAAAACAATTCGTTTACTGCGTTCTTTACATCATCGATGCTTTTTGTTGCCAGAGGTACAACCTTCAGAATTATTATGTTGCCGTTTGTAACTTCGTTCTTTATGTTTTCTAGATCAGCGAGTTCTTTGAGAGGCATTGCCTTTAGGTAGGTTTTGTTTGGTGATTGCTCGATTTCTTGATTTTGTTCGTCAGTGAGTTTATCGGTTGGTTGTGGTTGTTCTGGGGCGGATGCTTCTGGTTCTGAGGTTGGCTCTGGAGGTGATTCAGTTGTTTCTGGTGTTGTTTCATGAGGTGCAATGACTGGTTCAGGTTGTGATTCTTCTGGATTAGACTTGACTGATTCTTCTTGCGGCGTCATGGTTGGTTTTTCCTGTTCAGGCTGTTTATTCTTGCGGAATAGATTGAATGGCATTTTTGGTTCTCTCAACCCGTTATTATTTGGAGTTTAACAGTTAAGCGTTTCTTTCTTTTGAGCTGTATGTTTTAAGTTTGTTGGTACATGCATATTTGATTTGTGTTTTCTAGGTTAGTATCTTCTGTTTTTTGAGAGGTTTTTTGAACGTTTCCGCTGTTCTCTTAGAGCAAAAATGTCAAAATCAGAGTTAAGGAATGGGTTTAGGTTAAGAGTACCACTAGGTTGTTTGTGACAACTATGATTAAGGATACAATTACGATGGTGTAAGCAATTTTCATTAATCTGCTTTCGTATTTGTAGGTTTTACTGCTTTTATCTGCAGTATCGTTTAAAATGCGTTTCACAAGAACGTATGTCGCTCCAATGCAGAAACTTGCTAAAAGTTTTAGGATCAAGAAACCGGCAATATTTGTGTTTATTATGCCATTCATTAAAGGGTTTATTTCAGCGGCTCCAAAGTACATGGTGCCTATGACTGTCGTTATTGCGTCGATGGTGCCCATTAGGACGATTATGTAGCTGGGAAGCACATCCGTCTTTATCCTGTACATGAAGCTTCTCCTTTCTTCTCAGATCTTGTTTTGTGGTTGTGCCTTAAGAAGGAAATTGTTAAACTCGATATATTCCCAAATTGAAGAGTAATTGATTCTATCCAAGAACTTTTTCTAAATATTGGTTTAGATATGTAAAATATATTTTGTTTAGCGATAAAGCTCTTGATTGTTTTTAAAGTTGCTTTATGGCTTTTTTGATGGTTTAGTCCCCTGTTTTTCTTCACATAAGCCTTATATTTTAAGCCTTAACCTTTGTTGCTGAAGGTTTACTCATGCACAAGAAACTTTTGATTCCTGGTCCAACCGAAGTAAGTAAAGAGATACTTAATGAACAAACTCATTACATGATTGGTCACAGAGAAAAACAGTTTTTTGATTTATATGGTGGAATAACTGATAAACTAACGGAATTCTTTGAGTTATCATCGGACTTCAAACCAACCATTACTACTTCATCTGGGACCTTGTGGTTTGACATTATCGGCAGAAGCATTGTAAAACAGAAAGCATTGGCATGCGTAAACGGTGCTTTTTCTAAGCGAAGTGCTCAAACTTTATTGGCATGCGACAAAGAAACCGATATTATAGAAGTTGAAATGGGTAAAGCAATAAAACCTGATGTGATTGCAGAGAAACTTGCTGGCGGTAAATATGACACTTTGTCAGTTTGTCATAACGAGACATCTACTGGTGTGCGAAATCCAATTGCGGAAATCGGTAAAATGGTGAAAAAAGAATACCCCGATATTGTGTTTGCTGTAGACGCTGTGTCATCGATGGCGGGCGACAAAACCTTGCCTTCGGAGATGAATTGCGATATAGTTTTTGGTTCCACGCAGAAATGTTTTGCGTTACCCCCTGGTTTAGCAGTGGCGCTTGTGTCTGAGCGAGCAATTCAACGTGCTAATGAGGTTCCCAACAGAGGCTCTTATACCGATCTTGTGGATATATTTGAGTTTGAAAAGAAGCACCAAACTCCGTTTACACCTTGCATTCCGCTTTTATATGCCCTTGATAAGCGGATGGATTTGCTTTTGGAAGAAACATATGACAGAGTGTACCAGCGACATAAAGATATGGCAACTTACACACAGCAGTGGGCTAGGAAACATTTTGCTATGTTCCCCGAAGAGGGCTATGAATCTGTTACTGTGAGTTGTGTGTGCAACACATTAGGTAAGAACATCAAGGAGCTTAATCAGAAGCTGGCTGAGAAGGGTTATATGATTTCAGGTGGCTACGGCAAATTGGCTGAGAAAACCTTCCGTATCGGGCATATGGGCGAATGGAATTTGGCTGGAATTAAAGAAGTGATACAATTAATTGACCAGATTTGGGGACTATAGTGACCATTAAAATTCTCATTAGCGACAGAATATTTGATGAAGGCATTAAAATTCTTGAAGCAAAAGGCTATCAAGTTACTTGTGCATGGGACATGCCTAAAACTGATTTGTCTAAAATTATTGGTGCATATGATGCTATGATTGTAAGGTCTGCTACCAAAGTTGAAGGTGACCTGTTAAGTAATGCTAAGAAACTGCGGGTAATTGGGCGTGCAGGGGAAGGTTTAGATAATGTTGACTACGAGAAAGCTAATGTCTTGGGGATTTCGCTTGTCAATACGCCCCATGTTTCTTTTGTGAGTGTTGCGGAATTAACTATTGGTTACATCTTGGCGTTGGCTCGGAATATTGTGCAGGGAACAACTAGTCTGCGGCAAGGCAATTGGGAAAAGGAAGAATTGATGGGTATTGAAGTTAGCGGCAAGACTTTGGGTGTTATTGGTTGTGGGTATATTGGCAAGGATGTGGAGCGTTTGGCGATAGCTCTTGGTATGCAAGTGATTCCTGTTGAAGAATGTGTTTCTGACCGTTTTGTTTCGCTTGGTGAGATGTTGCCTAAAGCTGATTTTATTACGATTCATGTTCCCCTTACTCCGCGTACTTATCATATGATTTCTGTAAAAGAGTTTGAACTTATGAAAAGAGGCACTATGTTGATCGATTGTTCTCGTGGTGGTGTAGTGGATCAGGAAGCTCTCTATCGAGTTATTGTGTCTGGTAAGATTGCTGGTGCAGCGTTGGATGTGTTTGAGGAGGAGCCGCCAAAGAACAGCAAATTGTTAACGTTAAGCAATGTTATTGCTACTCCGCATATGGGTGCGCAAACTCGTGAAGCGCAGCTTAGAGCTAGCATTCAGATAGCTGATGCTGTTATTGATGCTTTAGAAAAAAAGTGAGTTGACTGGTTTGGTTGACGTTAGACCTTTCAAGGCTATAACATACACAAGTAAGGCTGGAGATGCAGAGGATCTTATTACTCAGCCCTATGATAAAATCGATCTTCAGATGCAAAAGGAATACTACGAAAAATCACCTTACAATTATTGCCGTTTAATTTTGCCTCTTGAAGGCAACAAATATGAAATGGCAAGTCAACGCATTACCAACTGGCTCAAAGAAGGGATAATGGAAAAAGAAACACACCCGGCCATTTTTGTTTCACGGCAAGAATTTAGTTTAGATGGCGTAAAATATCAGCGAACTGGCATAATTGCTGCACTTCGTTTGTATCCTTACAGTGAAAACATGGTTTATCCTCATGAAGCAACCTACAGTGCGCCCAAGGCTGATCGGTTGAATATGCTTCGTATCGTGCAGAAAGATCTTGAATGTGTTTTTTTAATGTATCAAGATCCTGAGTGTAAGACGGAGTTTTTCTTGGAGGAGGCTGTTAGAACTCCGCCTATAATTCAAACTGTTGATGCTCTGAATGTTAAGCATACCGTTTGGAAGGTAAATGATCCTTTGAAGATTAAGAAGGTTCAAGACATCCTTGCAGACAAGACTTTGGTGATAAACGACGGTCACCACCGTTATGAGAGTGCTTTGGCTTATCGTGATGAGATGCGCAACAAAGGCGCTTGGACCGATGATTCAGCGTTTAACTTTCATATGAGCTATTTGGTTCCGGTTCAGGATGCGGGTCTTCTTGTTTTACCTACCCACAGACTGTTGAAAAACTATCGGCTTACGGAGGATTTGGTTCATGCTTTCAAGTTTTTCTTCGATGTTGTGGATGTTGCCCCATCAGTTGAGGCGTTAGAGGGGTTTTTGAAAGACCACATAGCTGAGCATGCTTTTGGCGTTTATGATGGTTCCAAAGCTTATGGTTTGCTTCTCAAGCATGATAAAGCAGTCTACGAATTTGTGAATGCGACTGTCTCTAAGGAGACTAAGATTTTTGATGTTGTGATTTTGCGGGATATTGTTTTCAAGTTTATCCTCAAGACCGGTGAGTTATCTATGGATGATAATATTCTCTATGTGCGTTGGGCTGATGTTGCTGTAGAGAAAGTTGATCGTGGAGAAGCTGATCTTGCTTTTTTGGTTAATCCAATTAGCGCTAAAACGGTGGCGGAAATTGCATTGCAGCATGGACTTTTGCCTGAAAAGAGCACTGATTTTTATCCGAAACTGGTGTCGGGTTTTATGATGATGGATATTGTTGTTGACGAGAAAATCTGAATATATGTATAGTTTGGGTGGATTTTTGTTATTTTAGGTATTTTGTTGGTTGTCTTTTGAACCGTTTTTTGCAGACTAGGCTGCAGAAATGAATGGTTTCTCCGTCATATGTAATTTTGAACTTTGCAGTATTATCATCTAATACTGTACCGCAAACTGGGTCTCTCATTGACATCTGTTGTCTTTTTGCCTCACGCATTGATTGCGCTGTTCATCCTTTTATGGTTAGTGGTATCTAAGATGTAAAGCTACGTGAATTCACGCAGTGTTTTCAATGTTGAGGTAAAGTTGTGGGTGAAACCAGGTCTCTTTGTGTTGTTGATAATTTTGTGTTTGAATCAATTGGCGGCTGTGTATTGGATATATTGTGCTTGGATACCCTCATATGTAAGGGACAAAGCTCTTATAGAACAAATAACAGTGTTATGTTAAATGAGTGGGAGCCTAGATTGATTGCATCCTGCCCAACGGTACAATTCCCCTTTGCTCCCCTCATTTTTTGTTTTTATTAATTTGATTAAGAGATTTATTGATTGGCTGATTTTTTGAAAGAAGATGTTGCGAAAGGGTTGGGATTTCTAGTGGCAGACCAATGCACAGGCATATGCTAATATTGGTCTTAAGTTGATTAGTTATTATTGAGCGCAAATATGTTCAACGTGTTTTGGCTTTTAAAAATTTTATAATCGACTTGAATGTTTCAAATAGATCAGGATAAGCAACTCTTCTAGAAAATTCAGATGAGGCAAACTAATCTTAAAATAACAGTAAATTTAGTGAGTTTATCCTACCATTGTTGGCTACCATGGGAGTTTTAGCAGATTTGGAAATAGGATATAAATCAATAGTAAGACGACGGCAACAATAATTACAGTTGCAATGGCGGCAACGTACTTTCGGTTCGATTTCTTTTTTCTGGGTTGGTTTGCGTCAGAACGCTTCTTTCGCCATCTCCCCGACTTTGTTCTCTCGCGTTCCTTGCTCCATTTGCCATCTTTCACAGTGGGTGCAGGCATTGTGTTTCTCACTTGAGTCTTCTTTGTGAATATCTATCTGTTTGTCCGCTGAAAAGCTTTGCTGATTTCTTTCTATAGTCAAAGCCAGATAAGATGTTAGACTACTGTAGTAACTACTCCCAGTGAGTTGGCCATCGTGAACTTTGAAATAGCTCTGTTCGGAATACCATGAATTTATCCATTTTCGGAGGGCCTTCGAGCATATCTTGGACTCTTTCGATGGCTTTTGCAAATACTTCTTTTTCGGAGCTTTCCAACGACTCTGCATCTGCCCACAGAGTCAAGATTGTTGCTGAGTCTAAGTCTGCAGAGAGCAGAGACATGGACCCTCGGAATCCCTTGTATTGATGGACCATGGTATTTAGTAGATGGTCAAGCTCCAAAAAAGCTTCTTTGCGTTTCCCTTTCTTAAAATTCCATTTACTCATTCTGGCTAAGACCATAGATATTCACGTGAATAATTTATGTCGCTTGTTGCTTAAATAATTTAGATTATTTGCAGGTGGGATTTAGACATTTGACACTTATCTTAGGTGGGTTAAAAATGGGTAGATTTGAAGTTGACTAATACAGACATTACTTGTAGCTTAGATTTTGAAATCATTTGTTTTAGTTAGTTCAGGATGGTAATATTACGTGTTCTGAAATTATGTTTTTATTCTTAACATACTTCAAAGATTATGTTGGATGTTTAATGACGCATTGTCCTAATTGTGGCAAATTAGTTGACAAGCCTTCAAGAGTAGTGACAAATTACTGTTTTACTATTGAAGCCTATTTTTGTGGAAAATGCCATCATAGCTTTAAAGTTACAAATAATGAATCTAAGTATTTGACTTGTTAAGTCCTGAGTGGCTATTGCCCAACAATGATTTTTGATTCGATTAATCTTTATGCTCGAAAAATAGTTTGTCTTTTTTGCTACTTGTTGTTAATAGGTTCATGTAATAATTAATCTTCAAAATAAATGGGGTCTAGTTTGACTAAATTAATCGATGGAAAATCTTATATTTGCATATCATGCAATAAACAAACTTGGGGGAAACAAGAAATAACTTGCCGTAAAATTAGAAAAATTATACTTCTCCCGACGCTAATACTGATATTTGTGATTGGTTGGATCTTAAGCCTTCTCAGCTAAAAAAAAGATTTTTTAATAATTAGTTATTCTTTCTTTTTCACTATCCTTTCCTTGCTAAACTAATTTAAGTCATGGTACAATTGAAAGATAGTCTATAATCAGTCTATTTGATAAGGGCTGTTTATTTCAACTATTCGAGCAATTGTTATGAAACTAGAGCTTTCAACTTCAAAGAGATGGGTTACCAGAGCATCCCAAAATAAGGAAGAAATTGTTTTTACAGTACTCGATTTAGACAAGGGGGAAACTTACCCAAAAAACTTTGTTTGCATTCTGCCAAAGACCTTTGAAAAAGGCGAAAACAATAGTAACTTTCAGAAGATCTTTGGCAAAACAAGTCAGCAAATTGCCATAAAACTATTGAATGATGCTTTAAAGCATGAAAGCGACCCCGAAGTAAAGACTGAGATTGAAAAACGTCTTAAAGATAATCTGCCAAAACCATTAGTGAAAGTTACCTGTATTGATTGTGGCTGTATTTTTGAGGCTAAGAAGTCTGGGCGTTATGTTCAAAGAATCTGTCAAGCTTGCAAAATGAAAATTAGGCGTAGTTCCTGATTTTTTTGTTTGTTCAGCTAATATATGTATTGTATTTTTTATAGGCGAAGATATTGAGACGTAAGAACCTGTTTTTTGGTTCATGTTTATTCAAAAGATTCTCATTACAAACTAGGTGAGGATCGTAACTTTAAGATCTTAATACTTGATCTGCTACTTCTTAGACAGGTTTTTTTGGGTCTAAGAAGGTTATCTCGTAAATCTAGTATAGTTTTTGAATTGCGGGCTTTTGGTGGGTGTGTCTGGAATATCGTTTGCTAAAGTATCGTTTTTTGATATATTCTATTTCTGAAATCAGGGTTATATATTGTATCTTGTGTGTTAATATTGATGGGTTGGTGAAACAGTGAGTAAAAAATCAAACAAAGACTTATTCGCTGGTTATGACAAAATTTGGAAAACAGGTCCAGAAGTTAACCACAAATTTTCTCGCTTCTTTTGGAGAAACGACTCTTAGAGTCAATGAGGAATAAACTGATGAACAAAAAACATTCTCAAAAATTTAATAACGAACTTGCTGAAAAATGCAGAAAAGCATTAGAACGATCTTATGGCAGTATTGTCCCCGTGCCAAAAAGGCATTAACTAGATAGCTATTTTCTTCAGCTTCCTATTTAGAATGAATTGGAAATCAGATGCTTTTTCTTAGCTAACTTTGTTGAAGCTTGATATAATTTTTTTGCTGGATTAAATATTTAATCCATAGTTTTGTTCTTTTGGCTTTTCTAAAAATTCAAATACACAAACTAAGGTTGGTTAAGTAGGGGATGACTTAAAATGAAGAATTTCTCGCGAGATAAATTCAACAAATTACTTAAACAGTATAAGGCACTGAGTGTTGAAAGATTAGAATTAGAAAATGAGATTCTCAGATCCTATGAGTCTTTAACTGTTGACAGTGCTGAAACAATAACATCCGTATCAGCTATTGAAAAATTCAAAACAATTACATCGTTGAGGGAAAGATTGAAAACCGTGAACCAAGTACTACAGAAGACAGACCGGAAGATAATGAAATTATTCAAAGAAAACTAATTCAACCTTTTTCTTTATGCTTCAAAACAACTCTTAACGGCTGGAGTTGTCTTTAGCTTAAATTACATATTTAGAGCTTGTAAATGAGAAAAAGACAGGTTTAAGTTAGTAATAATATATCACATAACCTAACTATATCCGCATTTGGGACACTTGTAGACTTTTATATCTACCTTAGCCTCACATCGTACACAAAACTTTGTTGACTCAAATTCAGAGTTCTCTTCTACCATAATAATCCCAATTCAGTTATTAAAATAGTATTTTGCTTTCTATTTTACTTAAAAAACTTTGCTAATGCCACGGTATAAAGAATGGGGAATACCTCTGCTAGGCAAGGCATCGAGACAAATCAAAGAAGTTCTATCACCTTAGCAGAACCTAGAATATGGTAACAGAAAACTTGAGTCAATCTATTGAAACCTGTTGACCCAGATCAAGCATCTATCACTAAATCCATTGATCAAACAAAACTCAATTCAACCTTCTATTGCCAAAATTATTGCGGGTGAGAAAGGAACTGAGCCCTCGACCGCCAACTCAGGAGGTTGTTGTAATGCAATATCTCTTAAATAGATCCGTATACAATTATTTAATATGTATACGGGCGACCTGTTTGACCGAGGTTTTATCTGTAAGAGTGAAGAAAAGCTTGAAACTTGAGGCCGAAAAGTTAGGAGTGGACTTAAGGCTAGCTGTAGAGAAAACCCTTGAGGAACTTGTAGCTGAAAAGAAGAAAAATGCGCAACAAATGGCAAGAGAACTAAAAGACCTTATGGTCGTTAAACCTGAAGAGTGGATCAAAGATGTCAAAGCAACAAGGCAAGAAATGTAAGTACCTGCTAGACACCTCAGCACTTTACCCCATACTTATCTCTGGCATTACCCTTAACGCTGACGACTGCGCTGTTAGTACACTGACAGAATATGAAGTTGGGAACGTGCTTTGGAGAGAGAACAAGCAGGGGAAATTGAAGAAACCGAATAGGGTTGCAGCAATTTTTTCGGAATCAATAAGTCACCTTCAAAAAATGGAGCTTGATTCCATCGCTAATGTTCTGACAATTGCTATTGAGCGGAACCTCTCATTCTACGATGCTTCATACGCCTACATCGCTGAAAATAGTAACGTTAAGTTAGTAACACAGGATGCAGACTTATTGAAGAAATGCAAGGCAGCAATTCCAATAGACAGAATGGAATGACGCGGCGAAAGCAAAAGATAACTACGGCGAGCGGGATTTGAAATAGGAATAAGTGGAGATATCACCCGTAAAAATCTCTTTTTCCAAATGGTCCGGAAGTTCACACAGGCACTTAAGAGTAAACACGAAAAGAAGTCTTAGAACAAAGTCCTTCATCAGGATTAAAACATGAGAAAAAAGAATAAAATATTCTGTCTAAACGATGGTTATTCTGATTGTCTTGTCGCGGAAATGTGTTAACACCCAATATATGAATTTACTAGCCAAATCTACTTCGTCAACTCCAACAGATGTTGCGTAAATTCTCTTATGACCATCCTCCGTATTTTTGGTTCTGCGCAACCTAATGTTGCCTTCACGTCCATGCTTCTCAGTCGCACTGTGGACCAATCTGAATCCGCCCCTGCTTCTTTTTTCAGCATGCCACGGACTATTCTTCAGCTTACTTAGGTGACTGACTATTTCAGCTGCTGTAAAATCAGATTTTATTGTAATTTCTACAACCAATGCCAAAACCGCTAATCCATCTATAATTTTATGTTAATAAATTTTCAGAATCGTGGATATATTGATTGAATGTGTTGACCTTTTTCGGAAGCAGAGCTTTGAGCCCTGCAGCTTGTCGATTTCAAAGAAAACGATTTTGTTGGTAGAGTTGAATATGCTGAAGAAACCTGCCAACTTATAGAATCCGGCTTTGAATTCGTCTGCTATTTTGGAACCAACAAATGTTTTCATAAAACGAAAGTCACCATAACCCGATCCAAAACGGGAGGGGCTTGTCCGTGGCGGGAAGGGATTTGAACCTGCGCTCTAAAAGAAATAGCCATAATTTGCATTTGGTTTTCTCTTTTCTCCATTTAAGCTCAGAGCCTCAGCAAACCCCATTTGCAGCCCATTTCTGTTTACCCTATGTCCTTTTTTGGATACCAGCGGATTTGCCCCCTTGCAGAGTTGAGATATCACCCGCGCACCCTTTTTTTATCAAGTGCAATTGATTTGAAACATATAATCGAAAAAAGCAGAAAGCAATAACTTATAATCCAAGCCAAACCAATAAAAACCGAAGTAAGTGGATAAAATGGACAGAAAACTAAAAACTATTCCTGAACCCAAGAAAGGAACCCGAACCGTTTTTGCATCTAAAACGTTACCAATAATAAAAAGCAAAGGTGGTAATACTAACTATCTATGTGGCAAATGTGGAGCAAAATTAGGCGAAACTATCATCGAAGGAAAATTCAAGAGTGTTGTGTTAAAGTGTCCAACCTGCGACCTCTACAACGAGATATAGTTTAGGTGACGTTTCGCCTCAAGTAACAGAGACTTAACAGAACCATCGAAAGGATTCTGTAGCTCGCGCAAGTGGATCGGGGGTATTTGAACCGCTTTGGGTTCAAAGACTGTTTAGAGTTAATAGAGATAGGAAGACAAAACGGATAAGGGCGAAGGACAGTATGTTAGTGTAGGAGAGTCAATCAAAATAAAAAACAAGGCAAAAAACAAAGCAAAAAATCAAACTAAAAAAGAGAACCAGACAAAAAATAAAGGAAAAAAGGATTGGAAGCAGAGATAAAAAAGAACTGTAAAAAGAAACAACGCCCCAAAATGTGTGGTGTAATTCTCAACTTTCCTCTGCAGTAGATTTCTTTAAAAATCAATTCAGTTTGGTCTAGTTCTTTTTTGGACTGGGGGATTTGAACCCAGGACAGAGAAGAGGATTCACTCTCGAAACCCCATTTTTCTTTTGCATATTTGGCAAAGGTGAATCTGCATGTAACAAAAAGTCTCCAATTGCCCACACTGCGGCAAAATAATCTCTCTCAACGACGAAACTGAACGAACAAAAATAACTTGCCCAGAGTGCAGCAGTACACAAATGAAATCCCGGATGCTGAGAGAGCATTTTTTATTTTAATCTCAATTTTTGTGCCCTTCGATTTGATGCGAGCCATTATATCGCTTCGTTTTTCCTTAGTAAACATGTCAGGCGTGCTTTTCAAACATAGATTCGCTTTACCGTTATTTAAGAGGTTCCAACAAGAAAGTGTCTTTTTTATCGAAGTATTAGAGTTATCCGAAAAAGTTTCATGGAATCTTCATAAATCATCGTTTCAGAAGCTCGTGTTGTCAATTAGAATACTCTGAATAGCTCATTCTTTCCAAAGATCTCGTTCTGTTCCGACTGTATAGCTTTTTGGCTAGAGGTTCCGTTTTCTGGGGGGTATAGTATGACAGGCTTTCCGCGATCATCGGAACCTATAAAAAATAATAATAGCGAGCGCTGACAAGCGAGTGTATGAGAGACATAACCTTACTCCCAACAATAGGAATAAATCACTGGGAATAAAAAGCGTAGTATTAGGTTCATATAGGGGAACTATGGCGGGCGGGGAGGGATTTGAACCCTCGACCCCCAACTTAGGAGGCTGGTGCTCTATCCGTGCTGAGCTACTCGCCCATGGCTTGTTTTGTTGTTTGGTGGCCGCAGCCTCCACGTTGGTGGTCAAGGCTTGCAAATCCCTGTGTTTGACCAGCTTGACCAGAGGCTGTTGTTGTCAGAGAGATTCCTTGCTTGGATAATAAAGTTTTCAATTCTTCTTTGTTGTTTATTTTGCAGTACGTGAATTGTGGCTTCTTAGAATCTTTGTTGATATTGCTGTAATGCTTGGTTCTGGCGTATTTTACTTCTTGTTTTTTGTTGAGGACTAGTTGGATGGAGCCTGTGTTGTGGCAGATTGGGCATTGTGTTTTATAACATTTGTATTTCATTTTGTGTTGCCTGCCCACTTAATGGGGCTGGTCACCTGGACTGGTCAACTCTGCATATAAAGACCCTTAAAGAACAATTTTGGAGCGTAAAGAGGAGTTATTTCGAAAGAATGATTAGTCCTATTTTTGTTTAGTTCTTTGTATGCCTTCAAAAACACTTGAAAAATATCTTTCAAATTACAGTGGAATTAATGATGTGCATCTTGGGGCTTTTCGTCTACTAAAAGAAAAGTATCAAGTGGAACGTGTGTTATACCCTGGAAGCTGGATTCATCTGACTCCTTCCTTAGTTTTTCAGTTTGTTGTCTATGTTGACTTTGTTGCTGGTATAACTTCAATGTTTAAAGATTCAGAACTTTTAGGATACATAGAAGCCAACTCAGAAGTAAATGGTAAACCAATAATCAAACTTCATAAAGCAGATTACAGGGTGGGAATTAAGGAGGACAAAGCAAGTTTTGATCTTTTGATTTCGCTGAGTGGTGGGTTTGTATCCATATATTGTGGTCTATTTCTGAGAAAGATGGGGCTTCTTTTTGTTAACAATGAACATTATGATGCGTGTATGGCTTATGTGAATCCTGATTTTCTGCCAATTGGAGTGTTTGCCAGCAATGGAAAGTTGATTGACGACCCACAGAAAATAGAAGAATATTTTTTAACAAATAAGAATCAGGTTATTACTTTTGAAATGGTTAAAGCAAATAGTAAGAGGGCACCATCTAAAGCAAAATATAAACTCAAAAAGCAGGCACGGTTCTATTTGTTTCAAAAATATTAAGACACTTTTAGCGCTAGCTAAATCTAAGAGCTAATTTTGGAGCGCAAAGAAAACTTACAAAAAGAAGAATAAGAAAAATGTTTTTTCTATTAAATTATTTAGCGATTGCTAGTTTGGCACCACAATTTGAACATTTGCCATCATCTGTTATTTTAGATTGCTCTTTAACTTCACCTTTACAAAGACCACACTTCAAATAATTCACCTCTATTTCTATTTGACAAATTGTATAGTATAATATTGATTGAATGTTTTAAGTTCTTGTTGTTGTGTCTATGCAACAACTAGTCTTCTTTGAAAAGTTCAAGTGATTTCTGTTGATTTCTATTCAGTTTTAGAATTTATTAAAGAACTAGTTTTGGAGCGTTAAAAGACTCTGAGAAAAATGAAATAAGGCAATATAGTTTTTTTTATCTTTCTGTTTTATTTTGAGCTATAAGCGCTAGTGATCGAGCTATATGGATTTTTGTTCTCTGTTCTTTCAGCTGTGTTTTTCTTTTTTTCGATTGCTTTTTCTATGCTATTTGCAGGTGGTAAGTTACCCCAGATAATTGAGCGTGATAGCAGTTTTATTTGTCTATTATGTGGGTTGTGTTTAATTTCTGGAATCGTGATCTCTTTGGTTGTGACGTAGAGTTCTATTATGCAATCTTTAGGTCGTTCTTCTGGGATTCCTCTGACAAGTATTGTATAGTAGTTGTTTTTTCCTCTTGAAACTACGGTTCCCTCTGAGTCAGCGGTTGTCCAATTTAATTTAGCCAATTTGCTTTTCTCTCAGTGATATTTTTTGTTTTGCTGTGTTCTTAATACTTTTTGTTTGAGCCCTTTACTGTTTCAACAATTAGCGATGCAAAAAGTCATACGCGATAAAACATCTTATACATTGCAATCTCTTACAAAAAAACACTCTATAAACCAATCTCCAATTAGCTTAAGATAACTGTCTATTTTCTTTCTATATCTTTCATCTTTCACTATGGTATTCTTCCTAAGTATCTGTTTTCTGCCTTGGATGGTGCATTGACATTATTTTTCTTGCCAGCCTTTAGAGGCTAAGGGATGGAAAATCATGTTGATAATAGGCTTAAGCATGAATAGGTAAGCTCTGGTCATGTAAAAGAGAGGTTTCCAACTTTAAAGGATGGGAGCCAGGTCATGCAGGAACTTTGCATGTATTGAGATAGAGTGGTATTGAATTTTCGTAAAGAAGGTGCCTTGAAATGGTTTTCTATGTTTGCACAAGAGTAATCAGAAAGCCTGTTTTGGCGCCCATTTCCACTAAGAAATGGGTTCTGTCTTAAGGATATCTTTTTGCTCAATAAACTGAAAAGTCACTGGGTCATTGCAGGCAATTTCACCCACCACTTGGGAAGGCATTTTTTCTGTTTCCATCATTTCAATAAGCATTCCCCATGCTGATGCATGAGAATCATAATAAATTGACAAAGTATAGCTGCTATCAGTGCTTGTTTCAAGCCAGTATTTTACTTCATTCATTTTTCGATTACTCAACCTTACAGTAAAATCTATAGCTTCTTGAAGTTCAAGTGCCATTCCCTTTAATTTTCTGATAATCTCTTGCCTATCATTGTCAGACGAAACGTCTTTCCGCCAAATCACCTGACATTTTTCGATTGGAAAGAACCCCATAAGCATCACATATTTGCTGTTTTCTACAAATTTAAACTTCATGCTGATTCTTGTTTGAGACCTAAATTTAGTGCTCCTTTTTATCATACATAGAATTAAAGAGCGGAACTCTCAACCTAAATTTATCTTCAGGCAAAAACACTCAAGTAGATTATGCTCCTCCCAATGAGCATCTCATCGTGCCTGAGGACTCTGTTTCCGCAAAATGAGTTAAAATTGAGAAAGAATTTGATGTATACTAATAACAGAGTTTGGTATAAAATTTCATGAATTAAAAATCTCTTAGCTAGTGCGCATGCTAATGGGCGCTTTTTATATCCGTTCAAATTCTTGAACAGGTTGTTCAAAAGCATTGTATTAAATCATGCGATTACATTTTGGTTAGTTAGTGAATAAAATGTCAATGAACGCCAAAAAACTAAGCATCTATGCAATCGCAGGAATAGCCACAGCAATCATAATAATAGCTGCTATATCCACGTCGGGGATACAGCTTCCAAGCAACGCAGCTCCGGAGAACCCAATAGCTTTGGGAACTCTTGTGGTAGCCATCAAAGATGCCCCTGTAGAGCTATCAAAACTTTACGTGACAATAGATAGTGTCGAAGTTCAAAATCAAGGCAGCGGCTGGACAAAATTGCCCTTTAAGGAAGGGAAAGAATCCGTGAATTTTGATTTGTTACGCCTTACAGATATCAGCGAAGATTTGTCAACTACCCTACTTCCAGAAGGAGACTACTCAAAAATCCGTTTACATATTAAAGATGCAACAGCAACATACTCAGACGACACCACTGCTGATCTGAATGTACCCTCCGACAAAATTGACATAATAATCAAATTCCAAATCAATGAAGGAGAAACAACTACTGTACTCATCGATATGACCGCCTCCATCAGCAACCAAGGAAACCTAAAACCAGTATTCAAAGCAACAGCCACAACCCTTCCCCAAGCTTCCACAACCGATAACTCACCAGACTTAATTGCACCCTCGGCATCTCCAACAGAAACCCCGGAGCCACCCTCAGAAACCGTTGAACCCACACCAACTCCCGAACCCACAACTATAACATAACGTTAACCGGCAACTAAACCCTATGCTGAAAAAACAGCAACCAAACCAACCTTTTTCTTTGATAGAAAGGGTTCAAGAAGGTTAAGATTTGAAAAGAAAAAATTACACTGAATGATAGCTATGTTCGCATCCTCAATAAGATATACTTCAATGTATGCAAACTAAACGAAAATTTTGATACATTAATTGACCTGGCCGGCGAAACAAAAAAGCACATTAAAATTAGCGGGGGCGGTTCCGCCAATTGTTCAGAGCTTCAAACCAAAAAATCACGATACCAAGAATCCCAAGTAGAAAAGCAAAGAAACTATAGAAATTCAAAGTTCTAAATTCGTAAAGATAAAAAATAAACAGCGATGTCCACATCGAAGCATAGATAATCTGTCTAGGAAAAACAAAACCCCGAACCTTTGTAAACTGCTTTAAGACACCCACATCAACTATTTCAGTTACATGATACCCACCCGTAACTTTCTCAACTATACCTAAATCAACTAATTTATCCAAATGATAAACCGCCAAGTTAGGACTTGAAAAACCCAATTTCCTTTGAACATCTCTAGGACCAACAGCCGTCTTGGACGAGTTGATTAAGTACCAGTACACACGAAGGGTATTTCCTTGTAATTCACTTGATAATCGAGAATTACTCATAGCTTACTGTGCCACCGCAATTAACATTCTGCTTTTAACTCATAAAGTATGTGCATTTGAAAAAACCTTAGCTAACCTCGAATTAACCGACAGGAAGGAGAAACGAATACTGAACTTAGATAGCCCCCTCAGAAGTCGAATTAGAAGGAGCACGTTGCGCTTTCCAAGACCCAAAGACACACGCTATTTAATGTTGAGGCTGAGGTGGGTCTAAGAAGTCTGCGCAAAAAATTTATTAGTTAGAATAACATAACATTATGTTAGATAAAGATAATAAAATGTTGGATTTGGATAAATGGAGCCCGGGAAATATGGACAAAAACTTGAAAACAATGTTCGTTTTGGGAATTTTGATTTGTTTACTTGGATCAAGAAGAATTTTGATGGAGCAATTCTGGGCGAAACAACAGGCAAAAACTACGCTGGTACTGGGAATAACTGGAATATGTCCTCTTTCAGGTCAAAGAGGAATAATGAATAGTGGAGGTGAATAGTTATGGGTGCCTTCGGATGGCCAATCATTCTTATCATAAATGCTTTGCTGATTATTCTACTGGGAATATTTGTAATCTGGAAAACCCAGAGAGATAGAAAAGCAGGATACCCGTTAAGAGATGAAAGAACGTCAAAGATTCAGGGGAAAGCAGCTTTGGGAAGCTACTATATCGGTTTGGCATTTATGGTCTCAACGTTGGTTTGGATCATAGTTGGAAACGAGTTTCTAAACTTGCCAGAGATAGAAGCTGGATGGGCTGTAATTGCCATAATGCTGGTATCAGGATTTTCTTATGGTTTATTAAGCTGGTATTACGCCAAAAAAGGAGAATTGTGATGAAGTTTAAAACCAGAATCAAAGAGTTCAGAGCAAGATATGATTTAACTCAAGAAGATCTTGCAAGAGCGGTCGGTGTTAGAAGAGAAACCATCCTTTATCTAGAAAAGGGAAAGTATAATCCATCACTAATACTTGCTTACCAAATAGCTGAAACTCTAAAAACCAAAATAGATGAACTTTTTATTTTTGAAAACCAAAAAAATCAAATGAAACAAGAATAAACGCGTCCTAGATTATCTCTGCAAAGACCAATATGCTTAAGCTAGATTGTCCTTTGTTGGAAAAGCCCAATTCCGTAGGGTTCCAAAATCATAAGAAAGCACCAGTGACGGTTCCACATAACAGTGGAGACTGCAAATTTGACACCTCTGTATTTCTCTCCAATTAAAATCGGATATAGCAGTTCTGATACTAGTTTTAAAAACGGAAATAGATTTCGCATATCCATTTAGCACATAACAAGGTAGAACTAAATATCCTTCCGGACTTACGTTAATTGTTGACCAAGGTTTACAGTTCCATTTTTTCTCTTTAGCAATTACTTTAAAATAGCTTATTGAATTTATGAGAGGATAACCTTTCTTTTTTAATTCAATGAGGTTTCTGGCTGCGTCAATGATTTCTTGACTTTGAGGTGCAGACACTTCAGCGTTGCAGTAATCATGGGCAACAGCAACTGATATTTTTACATCTAATTCCTTTGCCAACTTAACCAGATCTTCAATCTCATAGATATTTTTAGCCATTATCGTCGTATTAATTGCAACAGGAATTTTTTTGGAGGCTGCGCTTATTCCCTCTATTGCCTTTTTGAAACAGCCGCTGACACCCCTGATTAAATCATGAGTTTTGCCTATTCCATCTAGAGAAACATAAATGCCACCGTTAATGTATGGTGTTATTTCATCTATTCTGGATTCCAACATAGTGCCGTTTGTGATAAGGCTCGTTTGCAAAGGTAAAGACCTAGCATAATCAAGAATTTCAACCAAGTCCTTTCTCAGAAGTGGTTCTCCGCCTTCAAATGCGATTCCGCAAACTCCTGAATTATAAATTTGCCTCAGAATGGTTTTTTCTTTCTCTAGGCTCAAATCTGTTGTCGATCTTTTCCAAAATGGGCACATTCTACATTTGAGGTTACAATTATAAGTTAGTTTATGACCACAGAACAGTGGAGTTCTCCCACCAACCAGGTTTGAGATTACTCCGTGACATATTCTTAGACCTAGCCGTATCTTTTCTTGCTGGGTCATATTTCTCCTTTCTTTAGCAGTTGCATACTTAGAAACTTGTTTCATTTCCCTTGCCTTTTAAATACTAACTGTCCGAGCGAAAAAACCACATGATATCAAATAATGCTTTCTGTGAGTTATTAGCATTTTATTAGAGCAACGCAGACAACAACTTGGCTTCGAGCAAACTTTCACTGAGTAAACTGTCTTGCACAAGGAGTATTTTTTGCAGAAAATCAGGAAAAAAGAAGGAAATGCAATATTGACCAAAAGCTACCCTCAAAGAAGGCAGAGCATATTTGAGAAAGAGCGCAGTCTTATCAACGGCGCTAAGGATCTCAGCAAAAAAGAGAATGATGACCACAATTATTCGATTTTCAGACTTCATAGATTGCTTTTTTAGTTGCATTAAAATAATGGTTTATACCAGAATTAGCAAGTGGTGTAATTAAATGCCTAAACCGCGTATCCCCCGATTATTTAAGAGAGCTGCGCACGAACTTGTCTCTAAACCAGCAACGACCAAATATCCGTCTACTAAGCCTACTTTACCTAACGATTACCGTGGCCAACCAATGTTTGACTCAGAACTTTGTATCGGGTGCGGTTTATGCTGCAAAGAATGCCCCTCTAAAGCAATCGAAATGGTTGAAGTGGATGAAAAAAAGAAGCCTCAGGTTCACTTGGATAAATGTATATTCTGCTACCATTGTGTTGATATTTGCCCTAAAAAGGCCATAAAACATTCAAACCAATATGAGTTAGCTACAACAGACAAATCAGCTTTAACTATAAAGCCGAGTTCAACGGAAGAATGTTAGTAGCTAAAAATGATTATATTTTATTCTACGGATTTTTTTGATGTCTAATAGCTGAATTGCAGGCATAAGCCCTTTTGTAATAGCAGGTTGATGAATGAAAAACTCCGCAATAAGATATTCCATCTAGCCGAAAGCCGATATGGTGCCTTAGTTTCATAGAGAATCTAATGAAAATGTTCAAGAAACGTCTTGATACACGTACTATAGGTTCGTATACTCTTAGATTTAATAAAGAATTGGAAACTAAAAAATAGGTTTAGTAGAAGCTCTGGATTGGAGAGTCTTCTATTCGGGTGGTTGTTGCTTTTTTGATTTCTTCTATTTTTGTTTTGGTTAAGCATTTGATGTTGTTAAAGTTTGACATTTCACCATAACTTACAAGGGTTATTGCGGTGCCTTCTTCGCCTTTACGTGCAGTTCTGCCTATACGGTGGAAATATACTGGCGGGTCGTTTGGTACGTCGTAGTTGATTATGTGGGTTATGCCTTCGATGTCTAAGCCCCTTGCGGCTACGTCGGTTGCTACTAGAAGGTTGCGTGTGCCGCGACGGAAATCGTTGATTGATCGGTCGCGTTGGGCTTGCGTAAAGCCTGCATGGAGGACTTGTGTTTTGAAACCTCGTTTGTAGAGTTGGTCAGCTAACCGGCTTGTTTCATGGCGGGTTCTACAGAAAATGATGGCTTTGTCTACTTGGTCATCCTGCAGAAAATCGCAGAGTGCGTTGAGTTTGCCGCCTTGGTTGACGATGGCATAGTATTGTTTCATTTGGGTTAGTGCAATTTCGTCTTTGCTGACAAGAATTTTTTGAGGATTTTTGAGGTATTTGTTGCACACACGCATTACAGAATCGTCGATGGTTGCGCTAAAAAGACTTGTTTGACGGTCTCTTGGTGTTTTTGACAAAATGTATTCGACGTCTTCTGTGAAGCCCATGTCGAGCATTCGGTCAGCTTCATCTAAAACCACAATACGCACAGACGCTAAATTCAGTACGCGTCTTTCCATGAGGTCAATGAGTCTGCCAGGTGTTCCAACTACAATTTGGACACCGCTTGCTAGTGAGTGGATTTGTTTGTTTATGGATTCTCCACCGTAGACAGCTAAAACCTTTAGTTTGGCATATTTGCCGAATTTTGTCATGTTTTCGGCGACTTGAACTGCGAGTTCACGTGTTGGTACCAAAATAAGTCCTTGGACGCCGCGGACTTCGCGGTTTATACAATGAACCATTGGTAAGCCAAAAGCTGCGGTTTTACCTGTGCCGGTTTGGGCTTGCCCGATGACGTCTTTGCCTTCGAGCAGGGGGATTATTGCTTGAGCTTGAATCGGAAAAAGACTTTCAAACCCGAGTTCTTCGATACTTCTCTGGATTTCCCTAGATAAAGGTAAATCCTTAAATGATTGAGTTTGCATTTGCTTGTTTTCTTCTGCCACAGATCCTTTTCTTATCCTAAAAGCTTGTTGGGCTTTGTGATACTGAGTTAATGTGACATTTCAAAGGTTTGTTTTTGAGTATAAAAATCTTTAGTAAGTTTTATTGCAAAGTACATGGTTAGAATTTACATTTTTTAGATAATTTGTGCAATTAGACGCAGCATCACTTAAAAATTTATGATTGGTAACCTTTGTAATACACAAGGATTTATGGCAACTTTTAATTTTGCTTGAACAGTTTTATTTGTGATTGTCATTATGTAATCACATACTCATAAAAGACGTTAAAATTACAATGTCTATTTGTCTAAAACAGAACTTAAAAAAAAGTTAAAATGGAGATGATGATTTGAGTAATAAAACAAAGAAGAAAGCGCCTCCTCATTTCTATCAAGGCCCTCCACTCGATAAAGAGGACAAAGAAGAAGAAACTGATGACATCTACGATGCAGGCGAAAGAGACACAATGCTTGAAGATGACGAAATCACGCCCGCCGAGGAAGGGTTCATGTTAGGGCGAGAACAAGGAGCTCCGAGCAAAAAACAAACACGCAAGAACGCTCAGAGTCATGATGATAGTATTTCAGATGAATTGGCAAAAGAAGACGCAGAGGACAGCTAATTTCACCAGCCTATTTTTTAGGCCTCTAAATTTTTCATCTAAATTTTTGTTCAAATTATACTAATAATATGAGCGAACCTAAAAAATGGGTACTCGAGTTTTTTAGCAAACCCGTTTGCTTAGAGTGTTAAAAGGAAAAATTTCTAAGCCTGTTTTCTTAATTTACCCGTGCGATTGGCAATCAATGCAGCTACTGCGCCTGCAGCAACTCCGCCATCAATGTTAACAACCGCCAGTCCCAACGAACAAGACTGAAGCATCGCCATCAATGCAGCCACGCCTTTTCCTCCAAAACCGAAACTGTTGGAAGTCGGCACTGCGATTACAGGAACATCAATGAGTCCAGAAACAACGGATGCCAAAGCACCTTCCCTGCCAGCAACCACAACAATTACATCAACGTCGTTTGCAATAATTTCTTTAATCGGTTCAAGTAGTCTGTGAATTCCTGCAACTCCCACATCGTAAGCTGACCAAACCCTGCACCCCATTTCTTGAGCAATAATTTTTGCTTCCTCAGCAACCGGGACATCAGAAGTCCCTGCTGTCAAAACTGCAACTCTGCCGCCACTTTGCAACATTGTGTGATCCTTCTTTTTCACAACCACTAATCTCGCTTTGTTATGTACCTCAAGTGTGGCATCTTTATCAAAAGCCTCTTTGAGAGCTTTTACGTATTCATCCGTTGATCTGCTGATGATGACTCTGCCGGTTCTCCTGAGCATACCCCTAGTTATGTCTAAGACTTCGATTGGTGTTTTACCTTCAGCCAGAACAATCTCGGGAACGCCTTTACGTATTTCTCGGTTTCCATCTATCTTGGCTAAGCATCCTACTTGATCGATTGCATTTAGCTTCAAAAGTTTTTCAGCTTGTATTGGTGTAATTTCTTGGTTAGCAACCTTGTCTAAAATATCTTTAAGCGATGACATAAACAAGCAATTTAAAAAAAGACAACACAATATATCTATTATGTTTGTCTTACTAACTAAGTTTTTGTGATAAATCATGTCGGGACCCAAAAAAGTTCTCATAATTGATTGTCAAGTTTCCGGTGTTGCCGGAGATATGATTTTAGGCGCTTTGATTGATCTCGGCGCAGACGCTAGCAAAGTAATTTTGGCAATTAAATCTCTAGAGCACCCAGATCTCGGCTACGGTAAGATCAAAATTGATTTGAAAAAAGTAACACGGGGTGAATTTAAAGCTACACAGATTGATGTAACCTCTGAGTCAACATCGAAAAAAAGTGGTGGCCAACTGGTGGATGTAGTTGAAAACGCTGCAGCAAACTTGAATCTTCCAACGAAAGCCAAAGAGTTTGTTTCCAAAGCGATCCGCTCATTAGTTAGTGTTGAAGCCGATCTGCATCAAGTTTCCTTCGATGATGCACACCTGCACGAAGTAGCCCTTGTCGATACTGCCGCTGAAATACTAGGCATTGCAGTTGCCCTTGAAGACTTGAAGCTTTTTGAATCAAGAATCTACTCAACACCCGTAGCCGTAGGCGGTGGAACATTCAATTTTTCACACGGCGCTGTTTCAAGCCCTGCACCAGCAACGTTAGCAATTCTTCAATCAAAAAACTTCCCTTTCCATGGAGGCCCAATCAATGCAGAACTCGCTACCCCCACAGGAGTATCAATACTAGTAAACTTGGCAGATGAAGTAAGCCGTTTTTATCCCCCCATCGTTCCTATGAAGTTAGGTTATGGCGCTGGAACCAAAGATTTCCCAGGATTACCCGCAGTCCTTAGATTAACTATGGGTGAAGAATATGCCGAAAAGCCATTGAGCGATGAAATAGCCGTTCTGGAAACTAACCTTGATGATACAACTGGCGAAGTACTCGGATACGTAATCGACAAACTCCTAATTGAAGGGGCCAAAGACGTAAGCATAATTCCAATGTTTACAAAGAAAAACCGTCCAGGACAAATAATCAAAGCAATAGCGGAACAAAAAGATGTCCAACATCTATCAAAAGTTCTAATTGACGAAACAGGCACACTCGGTGTAAGGGTCTACTATTGTGAACGCCATATCATAAACAGAGAACTCCATATGGTCGATTTACTCATATTGGGGAACAAAGAAACCGTTAAAGTTAAGATCTCTAAAGACCAAAACGGAGAAATTATCCGTATAAAACCTGAATATGAAGATCTAAAACGCCTTGCAGAGAAAACCAAGAAACCTTTGCGAGAGCTATTAGACCTTGCAGTCTCAGCCACCCAGGAACAGTTTCTCAAATAGGTGAAAAAATGTCAGATCTAAACGTTAAATTAGAAAGACTCAGAGAATTTATTGCAGAAAAGGGAAAGAATGGAGTTGTTATTGCTTTCTCAGGCGGCGTGGACAGCTCAACTCTTTCTGCGGTCGCTCACGAAGTTTTAGGGGACAAAAAAGTAGTAGCGATCATCGCTACGTCTCCTACTTACACTTCTGAAGAATTACAGGATGCTAAAATAACAGCCAAAAACATCGGCATCAACCTGCATATTGTGAAAACGAACGAATTAGACAACTCAGAATTCATCAAAAACCCCGAGAACAGATGCTATTTTTGCAAGAAAGAGCTTCTCCAAACTCTAGTTGAGTCTGCACATAAACTTGGATTCCAAGCAGTTTTCGAAGGCACAAACTCTAGCGATCTAAAAGACCACCGACCAGGCTTTAGAGCAGTCTTAGAATCTAAAGATGTGTACAGTCCTTGGATGATCACCGGTTTCGTTAAAGAAGAGATTCGTCAAGTAGCTAAACAGATGGGTCTTAGTGTGCACGACAAACCAGCTTTGGCGTGTTTAGCATCTAGGATACCTTTCAATGAGAAAATTACCGCTGAAAAACTCCAACGCATCGAAAAAGCAGAACAAGCCATAAAACAGATTGTGCCAGTGAATAATCTAAGAGTCAGAGACCATAACGGTCTAGCGCGTATAGAACTTTCCAAAGACCAACGCGGGCTTTTTTTCGATATAGAGGTTATCGACAGAATAGTTGTAGCATTAAAAAGTCTGGGTTTCGATTATATCACACTTGATTTAGAGGGTTTCCGCTCAGGAAGCATGCTAAAAACACTTGAATATTCTTCACTTTAAGCACCCAAGGTCAATTAATTGAAATAGATGCTGCCGCAGTTAATTCACATCAGTTTTTCAAAAAAAAACGATATGTTGACACCGTTGGACTACGCACAAAACATCAAAAAACTTAAACAATAGCGCGTAGATGTATCGGTGCTGGTGGCGGGGTATCCGAGCCAGGTCTAAATAGGTGGCCAGATCTCTACACCTAAGATATGGAGGAGGACTTAAGATCCTCTGGCGCAGGCCTTCGTGGGTTCAAGTCCCACCCCCGCCACCATTATAATAAAATAAGTCATCCTTACAGCATTGGTTTTTTTATAAACCTGCAATTGTAGTACGGCAGCTTTATTTTTTCAAAAGCCAGCAGAATTAGTCTAGAAGCTCAAGCAAAATAAAAGATTTCGAGCTATTTTTGTTGAATCATTCTTTTAAGCACATATGAATATTTTAGGGTTATCCAATATTTGATATCCTTGTATTTAGCTCCTGCCATCACGTTTACTTTGTATATTCCGTTGCTTTGTTTGTGCCTCTCAAACCACTTCTTTATTTCGTTGATTTTTGGGTGATTATTGATTCCGAGAAATGTCAATGTATCTATTGTTGATAGTAGGTCTGTCCAATGATATGGAAAAGTGAATTTTGTCCAGTACTCAACGCCTCTTCTATCAGAGTACGTATCTCTGGTGAAGACTCTATCCGCTAATAATATCCCCGCATCTTTTACTTTTATTCTATACTGAGGCGTTAAAGAAAATGGTCTTAACACAATACCCGTAACCAAATGAGAGAACGGTTTGGTCCTATCTGGCTCGATTGTTTCTTTATCGTTCCAAGCTTCCAATTCTCTTTTTCTGGTTCTTAGAGGAATAGCCCATCCTCCATCATCCTCCTCATTCCAAGCAACCAGTCAAGTGATTTCTAGATTTTCACGCCATCATAGCCTGCCTTAATTAGGAATTCTGTAATACTTGCACTGTAGTTAGGACTGTACTGGTTGCCGTACATACCTCTGAATTCTCCTTCTTCAGTCTGAAATGAAAATAGAAAATCAACTGCTTTTCTAATTGCTTCATGTTCCTATTTAATCCATAGAATTCCACTAGTTCGGCTATCGTCTTGTAAGTTTGATACTGGTCATAGTTTGTGGGTGAACGCAACGTTGCTTTCTTGTTGGATAGATCCATGAACCATTGGATTGTTGGGCTTCTAATAATTTTTTCACTCTTAGCAAGGTCCATAATTCTTCGAAATCCACTTCTTTCTCAATCAAGTTTCGTTTAGTAAACGCTTTTAAGGCTTCATTACCTGCGTGCAATAGCGTCTTGATTGCTTCTTCCATTTTTATCCCCATCCAAATCTTTAAAATTCACGTTCTCAGCCAAAATTGCTTTTGGCCATAGCTAATCTTGAAATTCACGCTAATACATTTCAACTAGATTGGCTTTTAATGATGTGAAAACTTTTGCCTCTTGCAGAACTTTTTCTTCTGCTTGGTCTCGTTCAAGGCTCCATGTATCTTTGATAAAGGCAGCGACTCTTCCGATCCATAAAATTCGCAGCGCATCTAGCAACAGTAGTGCTGCTCTAGCGTCTTTCTCTCTGTGAAATGCTACGACAAATGTGTAGACGGTGTTAGCCCAAACCTCCGAGGGAAACTCAACGTTCGATGTTTCAAGACTCTTTAATTGTTCAAACCTGGATGTAATGTCTTTGCTTAGTAGTGACCTAAAAGTGGGTGCGTAATTTTCATAGTTGGCTTTAAATGCCGCTATCGTGTTGGGCAGAGAAACCTCGACTGCTTTGGGAATGCTGTTCGATGTATCTTCGCCAATTTTCTCAGTCTCAGATACACCATTGATTTTTTTCCAAATTGGCTCGTATTTCTCAATACATTTGAACAATGTACCCGTTACTTGTCTAAACATGCCTGCTAACTGGCTGGAGGGGTCTTTTGGGTCATGCTCTTTTACACCTAACCTTGCCTCTTTAACTTTAAACCCCTTTGCCAATGCAGTATAGGTCTCAAAAATGTCGATTCCAAAACGGCTAACATAAGGATAATTCCACATCGAAGACTCCAAAATCTCCTCGACTAAGGGTAATGACAATCCGAAATCTCCACCTATTGGCTGCCTAACGTTCTTGCCGAAAAGTGCAGCAGTTAAAGGGTAACACAGAAAGTTTGTAATGGTTCCGTCATATTTGCTTCGATTATACAAAGGCGCTACAAAATCTGTTCCAGTTAATGTGGGTTCAATCAATAGTTTCATCCATTCAGGAGTAATACTCCGCAGATCTGAATCAACAAGTGCTACACTCTTCACTTGAAGGTACCTGGCTGCTTCAAAAATAGCTTGAATCGCTGTTCCTTTTCCGGAAGCTCCGATATATATAGTTGGAATTAGTTTGACGTTGGTTGATTTGATGTCGATTTTTTTAACTGAAGTTAGTGTTTGGTCTCCAGAACCCCCGTCTGATACGAAAACTACTGACTTGTAGTCTGGGAAGTAGGTATCTAATCCCTTGACTATCTGAGATACTACGTAGTTTGCTGTGATTACGTTGTTGTAGGAGGGCATGCCTACAAGGATATCTGCAATAGCAATATCTTGTAAATATTTGGAGGTTTCATTCGAAGAAATTAAACTTGGATTTTTCCTCATTAACAGCGTCTCCTTAGAAATGTACATTATTAGTTCATCAAACTCGCTTTAAAAATCTATCTTGTACCTTGTTAACGTTGAAGAGGAGATTCAGAAATGTTGACAAAATATTGCTTTCTTCTGCTATGAATGCGTATAACGCTAATAGCAAAAAAATTACTAATCACGCTTTTTATCAAATGGATAACTTTTAATAATAATCTATACAAATAAGAGATTAGTGATATTCTTGGTTGACATAGTTGAAGTTTTTAGTAATGTCGCGACGGATATAGTCAATGCCCTTCCTGCTGTGATCGCTGCAATCATTATTATCATAATTGGATGGTTTGTCGGAACTTTCGTAGGCAAAGCAGTAAATAAAATAGTTGAAAAATTAGGGATGGAAAAAAGCTTTGACCAAACAGTAACTGGAAAATCTTTCAGGGCTGCTGGTCTTGACCTATCTAACTTTATCGGAGCAGTAACTAAAGCATTCATTGTAATACTATCAATAATACTCGCCATTCAAGTCCTGAACATCGGAGGAACTTTCGGTGGATATCTAAGTTCAATAGCTGACTATTTGCCAAGGCTCCTTGGAGGAATACTGATAATTGTCTTTGGAACAGTATTCGTAGATTTTCTAGCGACCTTCATTGGCAGAATGCTACGACCCATGTTCCCAGAAGCCAAAGTAGAAATTGCCGATATGCTAAAGAACTTGCTTCTAATTGGACTGATAGCGTTCATAATACTACTTGCTCTCGATACAATGCTGCTCTCAGGCAACACAATCTATCCGCTAATACTTGGCTTCGTCATTATCGGTGCTGGTATAGCCTTAACTGACACATTGATCCAGTCGATTACTGAAGATCACGCTGAATTCAAAACAGTTGCAGGCTACGCAAAATTCGTACTATACAGCATATTCTTAATTATCGGCGCAGGCGCAATTTTCGCCACTTTCCCAGGTGTCACAAATGTCATTGCTAACATTTCTTGGGCTTTTGCTATCGCACTCGCAATAATGTTGATTCCCATCGGGTACGCACTCGCTAAAAAAATATCCAAAGAAACAAACTAAACAACCCCTTCCTTTTTTTAAGGACTTTTTTTGAAATAATTATGCTTTAATTGGTTTAGGTGGCAAGTATCTGTTATCTTTGAAAAACTCACAAAAGAGTACAATATGGTAGAATTTGAAACGAGATACGTTTTCATAGACTAGACTCATATGAAGATTAACGAAAAGCAGTTTTGATAAGCTAATAATGAAATAGAAAAATAAGAACTGAAAATGAATTATGGTTTTGGTAAGTTTTATTAATAAATCATCGATATAACGTCTGGTGGAGTGTCTGATACACTATGAATTTCCGTTACGAATTACTCTATAAAGAAATCTATGTTGAAAACCTAAAAGTGGGTATTGTTACAGACGTAATTATCGATGCTGAAGAGTGGAAAATAACTCATTTTGAAATCGAATTAACCAAAGAAGCAGCAAAAGAGATAATTGGCGTAAATAGCAAATTCAAAAACCTATTGGCTATTTCGGCTGTTGGACCAGCTTCTAAATGCTGTACTTCAAAGAATAGAGTCGACCTTCAAGTTTCAAAAGGGCAGCTTCACATTTATCTTAAACCCCCATAATTCTTTTTCATTTTTTAATCAAAGGCTAAAACATGAGGAGACAAAAAAGATAAACAGTTATTTTTTTTCTGCTCTTTATGCACCTTCTTTTTCTTGAGTTATATGTGCTTAAAAGGCACTGCTGCAAATTAGATTATGTATAGACTTATTAAAGAACTAACGTGTTGGTAAGTCTTATGAGCAAAACCGAAGTTTTAGCTAATGCTCAGATCAACTTTTAACCTCCTAGATGTTCATTGAAATCAAGATTGTTGGTTCGAAACGTTTATTTCTTTCAACATTTATCTTAAATATTCAGATTCAATTAAAGAGGCGATAAAATGTTATCACGAGATTGCGATGGATGCTCTCAAATG
>Ga0315535_1000296_pt1 | contig 34840 bp, 33 predicted proteins | sample SalMarSW160220MG_2_FD_203092 | JGI IMG/M metagenome (GOLD analysis project Ga0315535, IMG submission 203092) | Salt marsh sediment microbial communities from the Plum Island Ecosystem LTER, Massachusetts, United States - Salt Marsh Sediment SW1602-20 ... | reverse complement strand
CTGCATCGACCACCCCCAGCTGGAGCCTGGCGTCCTGCGTGGTGGCCCCGGTGCTGGGGATCGCCAGCCCGAAGAACAGGGTGAAGGCGATCGGCATCAGCAGCAGGAAGATGAGCGCCCGGCGGTCACGCAGCACCTGCAGGAGGTCCTTGCGGGCGATGGCGGCGACCTTCATGTCCCCGACCCCAGGGCGAAGCGGCGCCGCATCAGCGGCACGCCTACCACCAAGCAGGCCACGCCGATGGCGGCCGTGACCGCCAGCGGCAACGCCATGGCGCCCAGGTCGGCGCCGTCGAGGCAGGCGCGCCATGCCGCCATGGCCCACCCTTGCGGGGTGAAACGCGACGCCAGCTCAAATCCCGGCGGCAGGTTGGTGAAGGTGGCGGTCATCAGTCCGCCGACCATGCCGGTGACCGTGAGCACGACGCCGAACATCGGCCCTGCCTGGCGGCTGGTTCGCACGAACGAGAGCAGCAGCACGCCGAACCCCGCCGCCGCCACCACCAGCGCCAGCGTCGCCAGCAGCAGTGGTAGCGGCCGTCCCCAGTGGATGCCGAAGATGACCGCCGAGGCCACCAGCAGCACCACGGTTTGCAGCGCCAGCGTGACGGCCGTTCCCAGGAACTTTCCCCCCAACACGGTCGAGGCGCGCGTCGGCGTGGTGTACAGCCGTGCCAGCGTGCCTTCCTCCTGCTCACGCAGCAGGCTCGAGGCGCCCTGGGCCCCGGTGAAGAAGACGAAGAAGATCATCATGGCACCCATCACCTGGGCGGCCATGCGGGCCGCGAACGAGGGGGAGCTGCCGGGCGGAGCGCGCAGCTGCAGCCCGGCAGCTCCCGTCGAATCCGCGAGGCCCTGCGCCACGGACGTCGCCGCCCGCGCGGCGAGCACGCCTGAGAGCGGCCCGCTGGTGCGCTCGAGCGTCAAGCGGGCTGCCAGCGCGCCGGCAGAGAAGGTGTCTAGCGCGCGCTGGACGATGTCGCGCACCACCCCCGCAGACAGCGGGCGGGCGGGGTCCGCGATGAGCGCCACGGTGCTCGGCCCGGCGGTGCCGAGCACGGCTGCCGTGAAGTCGGGCGGCACGATCAGGGCCGCGCCCACGTTGCCCCGCGCCACCTGCGCACGCGCCGCGGCTGCGTCGGGGACGGAAACGACCTCCACCAGCGAGGCAAGGCTTGGGGCGCTGAGGAGCGCCTGGAGCGTGCGTCCCGCGGCGATGGGACTCCCGGCAGGAGGCCTGTCGAGGTTCGTGAACGCCAGCCGCACGGTGGCGATCTGCGGAGAGCCCGAAGGAGAATCGAAGGCGAAGAACAGCAGGCCCGTCAGCAACAGCGGGGCGCCCAGGGCCATCACCAGCAGCAAGCCGCTGCGCGATTGCCGCTGCAGATCCTTCCAGGCGAGGGCCAGCAGCTTCACGGCCGCCTCAGTCCCTGAGCGCCCGGCCGGTGAGCTGGAGGAAGACCGACTCGAGATTGGGCTCGGTGACGGCGACCGAGCGTATCGAGACGCCGGCTTCGGCCGCCCGTTGGAAGAGCAGCGGTAGTGCCGTCTCGCCGTCGTCTGCCAGGAGCCTCAGGCGTCCGTTCTGGTCAGGGCTGCCGTCACTGTCGATGCCGGGCAGGTCGCGGAAGGCGGCGACGGCGTCCCCGGCCGACGCGTCGCCCAGGATGAGGTCGATGACGTCGCGCTCGCCCACGATCCTGACGAGCTCGTCGTGTGTGCCGAGCGCGATGATGCGTCCGCGGTCGAGGATGGCGATGCGGTCGGAGAGCTCCTGGGCCTCCTCCATGTAGTGCGTGGTGTAGAAGACGGTGGCGCCCTCGCGGTTGAGGCGCAGGACGTAGTCGAGGATGGCGCGGCGGCTCTGCGGGTCGATACCCACGGTGGGCTCGTCGAGCATCACCACGCTGGGCCTGTGCAGTAGAGCGGCGGCGATGTTGAGGCGCCGCTTCATGCCGCCTGAGAAGGTGCCGACGCGGTCCCGCCGCCGACCTTCCAGGCCCACCACCTGGAGAAGCGTGTCGCACCGTCGACGCAGATCGTCGCCACGCAGCCCGTACATCCGCCCCCAGAAGGCAAGGTTCTCGTGCGCGCTGAGGTCGGGGTAGAGGGCCACCTCCTGTGGCACCACCCCCAGCAGTGCGCGCGCGGCAGAGCTGCCCGCTCGCTGGCCGCCGATCAGCGCCCTCCCGCCGTCGGGTTCGAGCAGCCCAGCCAGCATGCCCATGAGTGTGGTCTTGCCTGCGCCGTTGGGCCCCAGCAGGCTGAAGAGCTCGCCTTCCGCGACCGCCAGGTCGACTCCGTCGACGGCGATGGTGTCGCCGAAGCGCTTGCTCAGTCCGACGACCTCTACAGCGTGCGTCACGGCGTTCCTCCGATGTGCGGCACGCCCTGACGATGCGCCCGCCCGCCGGCGTTCGCCAGTGGCGGATGTCCTCGGCGGAGAGCGATCGTGACGCCGGCAGCGGAGGCCTCACGGGGTAGCATCCTGTCGTGCAACGCTTCCGCGCCGATCGTGAGGCCGCTCGCGCCGTCGAGGCGTACGGCAGCCGGGGGACGGTCGCCTTGGCAGTGCAGCACAGCGCCGCACGCCTGGTTGTGACCCGGCTCTGGATCGAGCCCGAGGGTGAGATCGGCTCCCACGAGGCTCCGGTCGATCAGCTGTTCCTGGTCATCGCGGGATCGGGTTGGGCGCTCGACAGCGGTGGCGGGCGCACCCCGCTCACGGCCGGCCAGGCCGTCTTCTGGCGTGCGGGCGAGCGCCACGGCGTGGTCGCGGGCGAGGGTCTGTCGGCAGTGGTGCTGGAAGGCGAAGGGCTGGTACCCGACGCCCACCTGGCGCCGCTAGAGGAGGGCTGAGGGTGGCGCTCAGGTGGCCGGTTCCAGGTCCTCCTCGTTCAGCGTGAGCAGCGCATGACCGGTATCGATGACCACCCGCCGCGCACGGGCATTGCGGCGCACGATCCTGCCCTCTACCAGCGTGCCCCGCAGGAGGTGCCGGGTCCCGCCGCCCACTTGCCAGCCGTACGCGTCCCGCCGCATCCTGTAACGCCCCACACCGCCGTCAGCCATGGCTTCGCCTCCTTTCCGGGGGGCGGGATTCGGGCACGCCGGCGCCGAAGACCCCACCCATGCACGCTGTTGGCAAACTGCTATCGAGGCTAGATGCGCGCTGCCCGTGTGCCCCAGAGGCGAATGTCCCGGCCCGGCGGCAACGCTCGCCGGAGGCGCCGCTCTCGCCTTTCTCACGAATCTCACCGGTAGATTGGCCCGTTATGTCTGATTCGAACTCCGCGCGGCGCCGCGCTGGCAATGGTGACAAGCCGAAGATCAAGCAGAGCTGGCAGCGGCGGCTGTGGCGCGAGGTGCGGGGCTACGCCGAGGCGCTGGTCATCGCCTACCTGGTCGTCACCTTCCTGTTCACCACGGTGGGGGTGGTGGGCTCGTCGATGGAGCCGACGCTGAACGGTGGAGTGGGCAGCAGCAATGTGCTGCGCTCACTACTCACCGGCGACCGCGTGTTCATTCCCAAGTACGACACCTGGCTGCGGCGCATCGGGGTGCTGGGCCCCTACCCGCGCGGGACCATCGTGGTATTGCGCGAGCCGGCCAACGCCCCCACGGCCCTCGAGACCGGCAAGCGCAACTTCTTCATCAAGCGCGTCATCGCCCGCCCGGGCGACCACTATCGTGTGGTCGACGGTCAGGTCTTCGTCAACGACGTGCCGATCGACCAGTCGTGGATCACCCGTTCCGGCCAGATCAGCATTGCGCCCGTGGACTACCCCGAGGTGGTGGTGCGAAACGGCAAGGTGGCCCAGCTAGTGATGGGCTTCGACCGCACCCCCAACGGCACGCCGGTCCCGATGCTGCCGTCAGCCTCCTTCCAGCCTCAGGGGGTGCCCGTCAGCGACCCGCGCGTGCAGCTGTTCTACGGCAAGGTGGTGGACAACATCACCGTTCCCGAGGGCACGCCGGAGGGAACCCCCACGGTGCTCGACATGACCGTGCCGAAGGGCTACTACATCGTGCAGGGCGACAACCGCTCGTCCGGCGGCAGCGAGGACTCGCGCTACTTCGGGCCGGTCAAGGCGATCACCGTGGCCGGTGAGGCCACCGCTGTGATCTGGCCGCCGGTCAGGAACGGCAAGCTCAACTGGCGCGGGCTCAAGCCGCCGACGGCCTTCGCCAAGGTGCCCAAGCAGCCAGCGACGAAGTAGCCGGGTTGCGCGGGGGGTGAACGGTGCAGAGGGGCTCGCTCGGGTAGCAACGGCGCCGAGGGCCGGAGCCGGTGCCGGCGACTCGCCCGGCGGCGACGCTCCCGGCGACCTGCCGCTCGCCCGCGCTGGCTGACGCGGGGGGCGCCGGGAGCAGCCTGCGTCGCCGCTGACCAGCCTACTGTCCACGCTCGCGGACGGCCGCCGCCAGGTCCATCCGGTCTACGCTGGCGAGCGCCGGCCACTGCGACGCCAGCGCGGCCAGCACCACGGCCGCCACGGCTACCGCCCAGGTGAGCGGCGTGACGTGCAGGTCGAAGCGGAACATGTCGCTGTTGAATGACGCCATGAACACGGCCGCGGTGAGGTAGGCGACGATCAGGCCGGGCACCAGCCCCAGCAGCACCAGCACCAGGTTCTCGCCGCCGACGATGGTGGCGATCTGCCGCCGGCGCACGCCGGCCGCGCGCAGGTTGGCGAGCTCCGAAGAGCGCTCCGAGATGGCCACCGTCATGGTGCTGAAGATGAGCGCGAAGGCGAGGGCGGCGCCGAAGACCAGCATGACGCCGACGATCACGTAGAACAGCCCCATCAGGCGATTGGCCGCGACCGCCAGGCTATGGGTGTCGATGACGGCGACCACGCCCGGGATGCCTTCGAGACGCTGGCGCATGGCGGCGCGGTCCACCCCGGCGCGGTAGCGCACAAGCGCGAGGTTGGGGTCGAGGGGAGGCAGGCTGGCAGCGTCGGCCCCGCCCGACGGGCTGGTACCGGTGACGGGAAGGGCGGCGTAGGCGAAGGTCCCGAGCGGCTCGTCGACGAAGCCGGCGACGGTCGTGTGCAGGCTGCGTTTGAGGTCCAGCAGGTCGAGCGTCACGGGGTCTCCCACCGACAGGTCGAGACGCCGCCGCAGCGCGGTGCCCAGCAACACCCCGTGGTCGGGCAGCGCCAGCGTGCGGTTGCCGCGGCCCAGGAAGCCGTGCATCTGCGTGTTGGGTCGGAGGGCGGTGAGCGCGGTGTCGTAGCTACCGCTGCTGGTGCGCACGACGGCGCGTGTCTGCAGGGCGGGCTCGACCGCCGCGACGCCTGTCTGGTCCGTGATGCGCTTGAGCATAGCGGCGTCCGCCGGACCCGTCAGGTACACCTGTGCGTCATCGCGCTGGACGCGGTCGAACTGCCGCGACAGGAGCACCTTGGTGGTGTCCAACATGCCGAGAGAGACCATCACCAGCACGAGCGAGAGCACCACCCCGGCGACCGTGGTCAAGCTGCGGCCGGGGCTGCGCAGAGCCCCGCGCAGCACCAGCTTCGACGAAGCTGGCAGCCGCGAGAGCACAGGCACGAGGCGCTCCAGCGCGCTGGGTGCGCCGCGAGTAGGCGGCTGCACACCGCGCATGGCCTCGGCCGGCGGCACCCTGGAGGCGTCGAGCGCCGGCGCCAAGGCAGCGACCGCCACGGCGACGAGTGCCATGGCCACTCCGGACAGCGCCACCAGCGGGTGGGGCGTGATCACCGTCAGCGGGATCTTCAGGGCGCCGGTGTACAGCCGCGAGATGACTATGGCCAGCCCCTCGCCGGCGAGGGCGCCCAGCACGCCTCCTACGGCGGCCGGGCCGACGCCGAGCGCAAGGTGGTGCAGCAGGATGGTACGTCGCCGGACGCCGTTGGCGCGGAGGCTGCCGATCAGCGAGCGCTGGCTGTGGACCAGGCGGCTGATGATCACGAACGCGGTGAAGGCGGCGGCGCCCAGGAAGAGGATCGGGAACATCAGCGCCATCTCGCCGAAGCCGGCCATGTCCTCGTGGAGGGCGGCGTTGGAGGGCTGGTCGGCTCGAGTGGTGATGCTGGTCGCGCCGTGAGCTCGCGCGGCGGACTCGAGCCGCGTCATGACGGCCGGTCGGTCGGCCCCGGCCGCCACCGTCACCATGGCCTCGCGCCCATGACCACCCGAAAGGAGCTGCAGCGGGCCGTCCGGTGCGAACACCACGCCGAAGTCCTGGGGCAGGGTGAGGATGTCCTGGCGGCTGCGGGCCGGCCAGAGATACCCGGGCGAGGCGGCAACGCCGAGAATGGGCACCTTGGTCCAGCCGAACGGCGTTCGAAGCTGTAGCGTGTCGCCCGGTCCCAGATGGTAGTAGTCCGCCAGATGCTGCTCCACCAGCACCCCGCTCAGCCGGGCGGGGTCGAGGTAGCGGCCACGCAGCACCATGACCTGGTCGACGGCGGGCTGGTGCTGGGGTGGCATCCCCACCAGCCGCACGATGAAGCGGTGGTCGCCGACCCTGGCGTAGCTCTCGGTCACCGACCGGGTGGCCACCTGAGCCACCCCGGGTAGGGTTCGGGCCTCGTCGGAGAACCCGCCGACATCGCCGCCGGCCACCGTGAGGTCCGCGAAGTGGGTGCGGGCGAAGAGGGTGTCGTACGAGCTCAACAGGTTCCGGTAGGCGTCGTAGGAGGCACCGAACAGGGCAACCCCGAGGAACGTCGTCGCGATCACGGCGGCGAACTGCCCGCGACGGCGTAGGACGTCCCGCCACGCCTTGCGCCACCAGGCGCTCACCACGTCACCTCCGCCGCCTCGACCGGCTCGGCCACCGCCTCGGTCGCCACCACCTCCCCGGAGCGCATCCGCACCACGTGGTCGGCCATGCCGGCGATGGCGTTGTTGTGGGTCACCAGCACGGTGCTGAGGCCGTGGTTGCGGTTGAGGTCGCGGAGTAGGGACAGCACGCTGCGACCGGTATCGAGGTCGAGCGCCCCGGTCGGCTCGTCGCAGAGAAGCAGCTTCGGGCCCTTGCTCAGCGCCCTCGCGATGGCCACGCGCTGCTGCTCGCCGCCGGAGAGGGCGGAGGGGAAGTGATGGAGGCGGTCGCCAAGGCCAACTCGCTCGAGCACGCCGCGGGCGTCGCCGGCGTGGCCGGTGAGCTCGGCGATCAACGCCACATTCTCCAGCGCCGTGAGCGTCGGCACCAGGTTGAAGAACTGGAAGACGAAGCCGACGGTCGACCGCCGGTACTCCGTGAGGCTGCGCTCGTCGTCGCCGGCGATGTCCCTGCCGTCCACCAGCACCTCGCCCTGGCTGGGGCTGTCGATGCCGCCGACCACGTTCAGCAGCGTGGTCTTGCCCGAGCCGCTGGGCCCCAGAACCACGGTCATGGCCCCTGCAGGCAGCTCCAGATCGACCTGCTTGAGTGCATGCACCGGAACGGCTCCGCGATCGTAGGTCTTGCTCACCGACCGCAGCGTGACGGCCCCGCGGGCAGTGACCGGCGAGTCCTTGAAGGCTTGCGTCATGACTCCTCCTTGGGCAGTAATGGATCCAGTGCGGCCGAGGCGGCCGCCACATCGAGCTCCTCATCGAGCAGAACGTGAAGATACAGGCCATCCAGCACCGCGGCCAGCACCGTCGCCAGCCCCCGGGCGGCGGCCGCCTCCATGCCCTGGGCCTCGGCCCGTTCGGCGATCAGTCGGCGGAAGTCGCGCAGAATCGCGCGCATGGTCTCCTGCATCTCGGGGTCGTGGGCGGCCTGCAGCGTGGTCTCGATGATGATGCGGGCGGAACCGCTCGACGGGCCGGCCTGGGCCAGCCAGCGCATGGCGTCGCGGAACCCCTCGGCTAGGCTCCGCTCCCCGCCGAATGCCGAGAAGACGCCGGCGAACTCGGTCAGCAGTGCGTCGCTGGCGGCGCGAAGCAGGAGCGCTCGCTTGGTGCCGAAGTAGTAGTGCAGGAGGGCGTTGTTCACGCTCGCTCGCTCGGCGACCATGCGGGTGGTCGTCCGGTTCCAGCCCACCTCGGCGATGAGCTCCTGGGTTGCCCTCAGGATTCTGGCGCGCGGGTCGGTGGCGCTCGCGTCGCCGCCGGCCCGCTCGCTGGGTGCTGGATGGGGGGAGCCGTCGTCGGTCACGCGCGTCGCCACCTCGCTTAAGCAAGCGCTTTAAGCGCATGCTTAACGCCCAAGCCTACGGCGGCCGGCGGCCGCTGTCAAGGCAGCCCACCCCGGGAGGGTCGACCGCGCCCCTTGACGCCGGCCGCGGGGAAGAGCCCTCCACCAGGCCTGCCTGGCTGTCCGGCCCCGGGCTCGCGATGGGCCGCCCTTGTGGCGAGCGCCGCGCGGCGCTATGATGGTGACACCCACCCCCGGAGGGGGGGTGGCAGCGGAGGCTTACATGACCCATCTGAAGGTTGACGGCATGACCTGTCACCACTGCGTGATGGCGGTGACCAAGGCTCTGGAGTCGGTGGACGGCGTGACCAGCGCGAAGGTCGACCTGGACGAAGGAAGCGCCGTGGTGGACGGAAACGGGGACGTGCAGGCGATGATCGCGGCGGTGCAGGAGGAGGGCTACCAGGCCTCCCTGCAGGGCGGCTGATGACTGCCCAGCGCCCCCCGGGAACGACGCCCTTGCCGCGCAGCGCTCACGCTGCGGAGCATGGCATGCAGTTGGACCCGGCCACTCGCGAGGAATCGGTCCGCCGCCTGCGTAGCGCCAAGGGCCACCTCGAGGGCGTGCTGCGGATGCTCGAAGACCCGTCGGTGTACTGCGTCGACGTGCTCAAGCAGATCAAGGCCGTACAGGGGGCGCTGAGCAAGGTGAACGAGTCGGTGCTGCGGTCGCACGTGCGCGATCACGTCGCCACGGCCAGCCAGCGCGGCGATACCGACACCATCGTCGAGGAGCTCATGGAGGCCCTGAAGTACCGGACGTAGTGGCCTCGAGCGGAGGAGAGAGGAGGCGGGAGAAGCGTGCCCGATGAGCAGACGGCGGCCGGCGGCGGCAGCCCGCACCACCTGGTGCGCTACCTGGGTCACGTGCGACGCGAGTTCCGGCGGGCGCTCGACGGGATGACGACCGCCGACCTGGAGCGCCGACTTGGGAACCTCAACAGCGCGGCCTGGATCGTCGGGCACCTGGCGTGGCAGGAGCAGAGCTACTGGCTGACGAGCCGGGATCGGGAGCCCGCCGCGGAGCTGTCCGGCTTCGCATCGGGGAAGCCCTCGTCGGACCCAGCCATCGCCACCATGCTCGCCGCCTGGGAACGTGTGACGGCCGCTGCCGACGGCTGGTTGACCGGCCTGGATGCAGGTGATCTCAGCGGTCACGTCAGCGGGCGGGAGCTGTTCGAGCACGAGAACATTGGCACGCTACTCACGCGGGTCATCGGCCACTACTACCTGCACATCGGTCAGATCACGGTCATTCGCAAGCTCCTCGGCTACCCGGTGCCGGTCTTCGTGGGATCGCAGGCAGGCGCCAGCTATCCCTGACCTGCGCCTGGAAGTGCAGAAGACCTCCCGACCGCACCTCGAGCAGGCGCGGTCGGGAGGCAATAAGGGGATGAGACGCTGCACGCGCGGGATCAGTCCGCGAGATCCGGGCAGACGTCCCTAGGCTCGCGCCCGACGACCGGGGGTGGTAGAGGCGCGACCCGTGGCAAGAGCCGTTGGGCTCGCCGAGGACATCATGACCGTGGCGTGAGAGATGGGCCCAGGGACGCCTGTCCTGTCGTGGCCGCCCGCAACCGCTGCCACGCGGCGGCGGTGGTAGACTGACGGCTCTGACGGAATCGCGCCCAGGGATGGTCTCGTGAAGAGCTTCTACCTCATCGACGGTCACGCCCAGCTGTTCCGCGCCTACTACGCGCCCTTCAGGCCGCTGACGTCGCCCTCGGGAGAGCCGGTGAAGGCGGTGTACGTGTTCACCCAGCTACTCCTGAGCATCCTCCTCAAGGAGCGGCCCGAGTACTTCGCCGTGGCCTTCGACGTGAGCGACAGCACCACACTGCGCAAGGGCTGGTACCCCGCGTACAAGGAGCACCGGGAGGAGTCTCCCGAGGACCTGGCGCCGCAGTACCGTCGCGTGCGCGCGGTGCTGGAGGCACTCGGGGTTCCGGTGTTCGAGCGGGAGGGATACGAGGCGGATGACGTGATCGCCACCATCGCGCGGCGCCTGGAGGGGGAAGACGTCGAGTTGCGCATCGCCAGCAAGGACAAGGATCTCTACCAGATCCTGACGCAGCGGGTGTGCCTCTGGGATCCGTCGAACGGGAACCTGGTCACGCCGGCCACGCTGCGTGAGGAGCACGGCTACGCCCCCGGACAAGCCGTCGACGTGCAGACGCTCACGGGAGACAGCGTCGACAATGTTCCCGGCGCCAAGGGCGTGGGCACCAAGACGGCTGCCAAGTTGCTGCGTGAGTACGGCAGCGTCGACGAGGTCTATGCCAACCTGGAGCGCCTCAGCCCCAAGCTGCGCGAGAACCTCGAGGCGCACGGTCCCGACGTGGCGTTGACCCGCAAGCTGGTAACACTCGACGACCGCGTTCCCCTCGACTTCGACCTGGACGCCTGCCGAGCAAGCCGTCCCGCGCGCCAGGCGGTCGAGCCGATCTTCGAGGAGCTGGGCTTCCGCTCGCTGCTCGAGCAGCTCCCCGACGAGGCCTCGTCCAGCGGTCCGGGCGGTGGAGGTGCGGCCCCGGCCGCCGCACGGCCGCCTGTTGCCGGCTCGGGGGGTGCTCCTGGTTGGCGCCTGGTCGACGATGCCGCCGGACTGGAAGCCCTGGTCCGCGAACTGAAGGACCAGCCCGCCTTCGCGGTGGACACCGAGACGACCGCCTTGCGCGCCGCCGACGCCGACATCGTGGGGTACGCCTTCGCCTGGCGGGCTGGGGTGGGAGTGTACCTGCCGGTGCGCAGCCGCCACGGCTCGGTGCTGGAGCCCGAGCGGGCGGCGGAGGCGCTCGCGCCGTTGCTTGCCGATCCTGCCATCCTCAAGGTGGGCCAGAACCTCAAGTACGACATGATCGTGCTCGAGGGCGCCGGCCTGAGCCTGGCGAACCCGCTGTTCGACACCATGGTGGCGGCGTCGCTGCTCTACCCGGAGCGCCGCGCCTACAACATGGACGATCTCGCCCGTGACCTGCTGGGTCACACCACTATCCCCATCAGCGCGCTGATCGGCAAGGGCAAGCAGCAGTCGAGCATGCTCGACGTGCCGCTGCCGCAGCTGGCGGAGTACGCGGCGGAGGACGCCGAGGTCACCTGGCGCCTGTATCAGGCGTTGGTCGCCGGCATCGACGCGGCCGACGGCGCCATGCAGGCGCTGTTCCGCGACGTGGAGATGCCGTTGGTGCGCGTGTTGGCGGGTATGGAGCGGGCGGGTGTGGCGCTCGACAGCGATCACCTGCGCGCCTATGGTCGCACGCTCGAGGGGCGCATCGAGGAGCTGAGGCGTGAGGCCTTCGCAGCCGCCGGCCGGGAGTTCAACCTCGACTCCCCCAAGCAGCTGGGAGAGGTCCTGTTTGACGAGCTGACCTTCCCCGTGATCAAGCGGACCAAGACCTCGCGCTCCACCGACGCCGAGGTCCTGCAGGCGCTGGCCGCGGAGACGGAGCATCCGCTGCCCGGCATCCTGCTGGCGTACCGAGAGCTCACCAAGCTACTCGGCACCTACCTGGTGCCGCTGCCGAACCTGGTCAGCGAACGCACCGGTAGGCTGCACGCCAGCTTCCACCAGACCGGCGCCGCCACCGGCCGGTTGTCGTCCAGCGACCCCAACATCCAGAACATCCCGGTGCGCAGCGAGGCCGGTCGCGAGATCCGCCGCGCCTTCCGAGCCGGTGGCGATGGCGAGCTGCTGCTGGCGGCGGACTACTCGCAGGTGGAGCTGCGCATGCTGGCCCACTTCTCGGAGGATGCGGAGCTGGTCAAGGCCTTCCGTGAAGGTCTCGACATTCATGCGTATGTGGCGTCGCAGGTCTACGACGTGCCGCTGGCCGAGGTGAGCGCAGAGCAGCGGCGTGTGGCGAAGACGGTCAACTTCGGCATCGTCTACGGTCAGACGGCCTACGGGCTCGCCCGCACGCTGCATATCCCGACCGGCGACGCTGCGGCCTTCATCGACGCCTACAAGCAGCGTTACGCCGGCCTCGACCGCTTCCTCGAGGCCTGCGTGGCCCAGGCCGAGGAGCACGGCTACGTGGCCACCATCCTGGGACGCCGCCGACCGGTGCCGCAGGTCCGGTCCCGCAACCGAAACGTGCGCGCGCTCGGGGAACGCCTGGCCATCAACACCGTGATCCAGGGAAGCGCCGCGGACCTCATCAAGGTGGCGATGGTACGCCTGCACCGCCGCTTCGAGGAGGATCGCAGCGGCGCGCGGTTGCTGATCCAGGTCCACGATGAGCTGGTGGTCGAGACGCCGGAGGCGGTGGCGGAGCGGGTCCGCGAGCAGGTGGTGCGGGAGATGACCGAGGCTCTGCCGCTGAAGGTGCCGCTCAAGGTCGACGTGGGCCTGGCCCGCAACTGGCTGGAGGGGAAGATCTGAGCCGCCCGGCGTCGGCCGCCATCTGCGGGTGACGCCGTCGCGATCAGATCGCCGCTGCTTTCGTGGCGCCCGGTTCCTCGCCCGCCACCACCAGATCGGCCGGCTGCGGCTCGGCAAGCAGGTAGCCCTGCCCCAGGTGGATGCCTTCGGCGCGCAGCCAGCGCAGCTGTTGCGCCGTCTCGATCCCCTCTGCCACGATGGGGATACCGATGCCGCGCGAGAACCCGGCGATGGCGCGAATCAGGTGCTCGTCCTTCGGCCGGCGTCCGATGCCGCGGACGAACTCCTGGTCGATCTTGAGGTAGCCGATGGGCAGGCGATCGAGCGTCGCCAGCGAGGAGTAGCCCGTCCCGAAGTCGTCCAGCGCGATACGCACGCCCATGGCGCGCGCGGCGTCGAGAATGTTGGCCGACGACTCCATGTCCTCGATGGCGCTGCGCTCGGTGACCTCCAGCAGCAGTTGCTGGGGCGGCGCCGAGGTGCTTGCCAGCGTGCGCGAAAGGTCGTCCAGCAGGCCGCGATCGGTGGCGGTCTGCGCCGACAGGTTGACGCTGACGTAAAGGTCGATGCCGGCGGCGTGCCAGGCCGCCAGCTGCGCGGCCGCCCGCTCGAGCGCCCAGCGATCGAGCTGCCGGATCAGGCCGGTGTCCTCCGCGAGGGGGATGAACGCCTCCGGCCCCAGCAGACCACGCCTGGGATGGCGCCAGCGCACCAGCGCCTCGACGCCCACCGTACGTTCCGCTACCAGGTCGCGGATGGGTTGGAACACCAGCTCGAGCCCACCCACCTGGATGGCCTCTCGCAACTCACTCTCCAGGAACAGGCCCTCGCGACTGTAGGGATTGAGCCCCTCACGGTAGAACTCGAACGGCACCTTGGCCGACTTGGCACGGTACATGGCGATCTCGGCGTGCTGCAGCAGGCTGTCCAGGTTGTCGCCGTCCTGCGGGAACAGGGCGATACCCAGGCTGGCGTTGGGCCGCACGCTGCGCCGCCCGATCCTCACCGGCTGCTCGAACACCTTCGACACCCGCGACGCGGCGGCGTGCGCCGCCGTGCGGTCGGTCCCCAGGAGCAGCAGCGCGAACTCGTCGCCGCCCTGGCGAGCCGCGTAGTCGCCGGCGCGGATCTCGGCCTGCAGGCGCTCGCCTACCGCGGCGAGCAGCCGATCCCCGACGCGGTGGCCGAGGGTGTCATTGACGACGCGAAAACGGTCGAGGTCGATCAGCAGCAGCGCCACCGAGGTTCTGCCGTCGTCGTGTGGGCGCAGCACCGTGCGCGCCAGCTCCACCAGGTAGCGCCGATTGGGAAGACGGGTGAGCGGGTCGACGTACGCACCACGCGCGATGCGCCTGGCGAAGGGCAGCAGCGCAGCGAGAAACAGCAGCACCAGCGCTACCACGGTGCCAACGATCAGCCACCTGGCCAGCCGGAGCTCTCGTTGCAGGGAGCGGACATCCTGCACCACTTCGATCGCGCCCTTGCCGGAGCCAGGCCCGAAGGTCACTGGCACCAGCGAGGTGAGCCGTCGCTCGATGGGCGAGAGCAGGGAGCGCTCCAGCTGGCTGCTGCGCTTCCCGTTCAGAGCCTGCGACAGTGCGCCCGAGCCGGACGGTTGCATACCGATCAGGTCGGGGTTGTTCGCGAACACAATGCGGCCCTTGTCGTCGTAGACGCGGACTGCGATGGTGGTCGGGTTCCGCATGAGGCGCTGCCCGAAGCTCTGCCACCAGCTGACGTCATTCGGATCCGGGGCAGAGGGGACCCCACCGGCGGGAGGCGCCGGCAACAACCCCTCGACGAAGGACTGCACCTCAGCGCCTGCCACCTGGAGCATGTGGTCGCTGAGGCGCTGAACGATCACGCTCCCGAGCAGCCATGACAGTGCCAGGGCCGGCAAGGCGACCACCAGCACCATCGTCACCAGATACCGCCGGGGCGGGTCGGCCCGCAGCGTGCTCCGACGCAGCCTTCGGAAGAGGCGCGACATAGGTGACCCGTATTCTGCCACGTCGAGGTGAGAGCCACCGTAAACCTTGCCCGCGAGCGCCACGAGCGGGGGTGGCGCGGGCTTGCGTTATGATGATCGGACGCTCGAAGCGACGAAGAGGCGGTCCCCTTGAGAATCCTGGTGAGCAACGACGATGGCGTGTTCAGTCCCGGCATCCTGGCACTGGTCCGCCTGGCGCAGGAGTTCGGCGAGGTGAGGGCGGTGGCCCCAGACGTGGAGCAATCGGCGATGAGCCACGCCATCACGGTGCGCACGCCGCTTCACTACCAGCGCACGCCCATCGACGGCGTGGAAGCGTACCGGGTTGACGGCACCCCGGCCGATTGTGTGGCGCTGGGCGCCCACCACTGGGAGGGCGTGGACCTGGTGCTTTCGGGAATCAACCTGGGGCTCAACATCGGCCACAACATCTGGCACTCCGGCACCGTCGCGGCAGCCAAGCAGGCCGACTTCCTCGGCATCCCGGCGATCGCCTTCAGCGCGCCCTACACTGACGACGTCCCCGACTACGGCATCTACGAGCGCTACGTGCGCGACATCATCGCGATGTTCTTGGAGCTGCCGGAGACGCCGCTCCTCAACGTCAACTTCCCCGACGCGCCGCGCGGCCTGCGCTGGACGCGCCAATCGGTGAGGCACTACGAGGGCATGGTGGTGCCGGGAGAGGACCCCATGGGGCGCAAGCACTACTGGTTCTCGGAGAAGCCTCGACGGGAAGCCGAGGACGGCACCGACCGCTGGGCGGTGGAGCGAAACCTGGTATCACTCACGCCGCTCCGGCTGGACCTCACCGACGACGGGGCGCTCGCTCGGGCCCAGGCCCAGCTCGACCCCGCAACCTGACCACACTCCCGTCAGCGCTTCGGCGTCGGGAAGGGAAGCAGCGGTTGGACGCTGGCGCCCTGCCGCGGCGAGAGCTGCGACACGCTCACGCCCAGCAGGCGAAGCGGCCCCTCCGGCCGGGATGGCCCGAAGGCCAGCGCTCGCGCCGTGGCGAGGATCTCCTCGGCTCCGGCCACCTCACTGGCGAGCGTGCGGCTGCGGGTGAGCACCGTGAAGTCGGCGAAGCGCACCTTGACGGTGACCGTGCGGGCTCGCAGGTCGCTGGCCTCCAACCGCTGCGCCAGCTCGCGGCACAGCTCCTCGAGCACCGGCTCGAGCTCGTCACGGCGGCTGAGATCGCGCGGGAACGTCGTTTCGGCCCCTAGCGACTTGCGGGGCCGGTTCGGCACCACCGGCCGCTCGTCGATGCCACGAGCTGCGGCGTGCAAGAACCGTCCCAGCTTGCCGAAGGCGTTTGCCAAGGCCTCCACGTCGCGGGCGCGCAGATCCGCGCCGGTGCGGATGCCCGCCGCGCGCATGCGCTCGGCCGTGCGGGGCCCTACCCCGTGGAAGCGCTCGATCGCCAAGCTCCCCAGGAACGCCTCGGCGCGCTCGGGCGGGATCACCGTCAGGCCGTCTGGCTTGTCGAGCCCAGAGGCGATCTTGGCCAGGAACTTGCCCGTCGCCACGCCGGCCGACGCCGTGAGGCCGGTCTCTGCCAGGATGGCGGCCTTGATCTCGCGGGCAAGGAGGGTTCCGGAGGCGGGTCCGCGCTTGGGATGGCTCACGTCGAGGTAGGCCTCGTCGAGTGCCAGCGGCTCCACCAGGTCGGTGTAGCGTTCGAAGATAGCGTGCACCTGGCGGGACACCTGCCGGTACGCGTCGAAGCGGGGCGTCACCACCACCAGCTCCGGACAGAGGCGCAAGGCGCGAGCGGTGGGCATGGCCGAGCGCACACCGAACCGGCGCGCCTCGTAGCTGGCGGTCATGACCACCCCACGAACGCCGGCCCCGCCGACGGCCACCGGCCTTCCGCACAGCTCCGGCGCGTCGCGCTGTTCGACCGATGCGTAGAAGGCATCCATGTCGATGTGGATGATCTTGCGCACGGCAGTCTGATGCTACCGCCACGCGACGGTCGCGGGCGAAGGGGTGCGCTAGCGCTCCAGGTTGGCCAGCAGGGCCAGCGTCAAGCGCGCGTCGTCGGTGCTGCGGTGGCGTTGCGGTCCGTCCAGCAGCCCGGCCTCGGCCGCCGCATCGGCCAGCTTGCGGCGCCCGCTCGGCACGCCGCGGGCCAACGCGTAGTGCCGCATGGCGCACTCGAAGGCCGGCAGCCGGTGCTGAAGGTGCCACAGGCGGCTGGACTGGCGCACCATCCGTTCGTCGAAGGGTGCGTTCCAGGCCAGAACTCGGCGGCCGTCGAGAGCCGCTTCCAGCTCCGGAAGGACCTCCGTCCAGGTGGGAGCGCCCTCCAGATCCGTCAGCGTCAGCCCGTGGACGCGCGTCGCGCCTGCGGGAACGCGGCCGCTGCGCGGCCACACCAGCGCCTCCAACAGGGTGGTGCCGCTAGCGTCCACCACGCCTATCTCGATGATCTCGTCATGCCGACCGAGACCGGTCGTCTCGGTGTCGAGCACCGCGAAGTCCTCCTGCAGCAACTCCTTGAGCCACGCCGCTGCCGTCCCGCGAGGGTTGGGCCGCCGGCGCTCCGGACGGCAGGACGGACACGCGCCCCCGACGAGATCCTGCGCCTGGCGCCCACAAACCCTGCAGACGCCGGCGCGGTCACGGAAGCCGGGGGCCCGGCCGCGGGCGGTGACGGCGTCCGTCCCGGCGGAGAGCGCCTCACGGCCGGCCGCGCTGCGAGGCCACATGCCGTCCCGGCGGCGGCGCGCCTCTGCGGTGCTGAAGAGAGCAATGTCGCCACCGTCCTGCGCCAGGTAGGCACGCGGCAATCCCAGATCGTGGTAGCCGCGCGTGGCGAGCTCGGCGGCCGAACGGAGGTCGCGCGGGACGTCCTGCAGGCAGGGATAGCGAGGAAGGGGGGCTCGTGACACGCTCGCCCCACTCTACCGGTTGGGGCTGGCCGACCGGCTCACCCGAGTGGGACGCTCAATCGAGGTAGGCGGTCCAGCGCAGTCTCGTCACCCTGCCGTGGGCGAAGTACACGCGTAGCTCGTAAGGCGCCGTCCCCATTGGCCTCAGGACCTGGTAGCGCCATGTCCCCGAGGCTTGGGCGCTGGGGTTGCCGAGGATGGCCTTCACCTCGCCCAACCCGAGGCCGACGCGCAACCCCTTGGCGGTTCGGAAGCGCTCTGAGGTAACGCTGACGGCCACCGGGAAGCGCGCGCCGGTGGCGCTCACGCGGTACGTGGTGATGGCGATCCCCTCGAACTGCAGAGTGCGCAGCGTATCCTTGCGGCTCGGGTTCTGCAGGTTGGGGAGCAGACGCCGGCGCACGCTGCGGGGTTCCGGGAGTGACCTCAGGAAGGCCTCGGCGGCACGCGGCGATGACGGCCGCAGCGTCGCAGCCAGCGCTCGGTCCAGCGAGATGGCGTCGCGACCCGTGCCTGCCGCGGCGACACCCTGGTCCGGTGCGCCGCCGGCCAGGAGCCCCAGCACGAGGCTCACGATCAGGGGCCGGACGGCAGCGGCTGGCATGGGGGTGCCGAGTGCGAAGGATGGCGCACTGCGGTTGCGGATATGGTCGAGGTGCATGTTGGCCTCCTTCTCGGGTGTCGGCCCGCCGGATCGGCGGCGCTACGGCCCCATCGGAGTCGCCATCAAGCCTAGGACGCGACAGGTGTACGCTTGGTGACCGCCAGATGAGCAGCGCGGGGTGGTCCTCACCTTGCAACGGGGCCACCTCGGGCCTCTACAATGGAGGCCAATTCCGCTCACCTAGGAGGGATGCATGGAGGCCACCACGAACGTGCGGCAGCTGCTCCAGGCGAAGGGCTCGGCGGTTTGGTCGGTCGGTCCGGATGACACCGTGTTCGCCGCCCTCGAGCTCATGGCGGAGAAGAACATCGGCGCGCTGATGGTAGTGGAGGGCGGCGCCCTGGTGGGTGTGTTCTCCGAGCGCGACTACGCACGCAAGGTCATCTTGCATGGCCGTGCCTCACGTGACACCGCCGTGCGAGACGTGATGAGCGACAAGGTGGTAACGGTCTCCCCGGAGAAGACGGTTGCCGATTGCACGGTGCTGATGACCGAGAATCGCATCCGTCACTTGCCCGTGGTCGAGGATGGGCGGACGGTAGGCCTGGTATCGATCGGAGACGTCGTCAAGGCCATCATCTCGGAGCAATCGTTCCTCATCGATCAGCTGCAGAGCTACATCCAGGGTGCCAGCTGAGGCCGTGCGTGACCGCGCTCGGACGCGCTCCTTTCGGCCGGCAGCCGACCCTGCGGGGCCGTGAATTATCTGCGGTGGCGGGGAGTCGGAATCCCTACCATTGACCCAAGAGGAGGTGGTGCCGAAATCCGGCTCGGGCCGATCCACCCAGGACACTCCCATCGACCCGACTCGGCACTACCCCTCCCTCTTCCGTTCCTCGGCCGCGGCGGCGCTCAGGAGATGCCGGCGGCCTCCTCGTCGCGCGCCATGTGAGCGCGCCCCCAGCGATCGATGGCGGCAATCACCGACTCCAGCTCGTGCCCTGCGGCCGTGAGTTCGTAGCGGCTGCGCGGCGGCATGGTGGATTCCACGGTCTTCTCGACCACCCCCAGCCGCTCCAGCCGCTCCAAGCGCTGCGACAGCGTCGTGGCGTTGGCGCCTCCGACGGCGCGTGCCAGCTCGTTGAAGCCGTGGGGGCCCTCGAGCAACGATCGCACCACGTGCAGCACCCACTTCTCCTGTAGCAGCTCGATCGAAGCGTACACCGGGCAGTAGTCGTGGTTCAGACGCGCCACCGTGCCACCTTAGCACATCGTACTCTGCCCCGCGTACCGCTTGACAATCTTGAGTGCTACATAATATGGTCTAGCTCGGCTTGGCTTGTGAGGCCAACCCGGCGCCTCTGCGGCGCATTCCTCACCCTGCACGACGTCCGTGCCAGCGGCGCATGCCGCCGGTGTCGGGAGGAGCGTGCCTGCCGGAAGGAGAGCAGAGATGAAATGGAACCTGGACACGGCGCACAGCAGTGTCGACTTCTCGGTACGCCACATGGGCTTCGCCAGCGTGCGTGGGCGTTTCGAGCGCTTCTCGGTGGAGATCGAAAGCGACGATCGGAACAGGCTCACGCGTCTCGAAGCGCGCATCGACGCCGCCAGCATCGACACGGGCGAGGAGCAACGCGATCAGCACCTTCGTTCGGATGACTTCCTGGCGGCGGAGAGCTTTCCAGAGCTGGTCTTTCGCGGTGCCAGCTTCGACCAGCTGGGAAGCAACCGCTATCGCGTGAGCGGCGACCTCACCATCCGCGGAGCGACCAAGCCGGTCGCCTTCGAGGTCGAGGTGCAGGAGCCGATCAACGATCCGTTCGGCAATGTGCGCGTGGCGGCGGAGGCGTCCGGCAAGCTCAACCGCAGAGACTGGGGCCTCAGCTGGAACCAGGTGCTGGAAGCGGGGGCACTTCTGGTAGGCGAAGAGGTGAGGTTCACCATCGACGTGCAGGCGATCGCCGCGCAGGAGGAAGTGGCGGCCTCCCACTGAGCCGTAGCGGGGCGTCGCAGAGGCCTGTGGCGACGCCCCGCGTCCGGTTATGGTTGCGGAACGCCGTTATCGCTGAGAAGCCTTGACGAATAGGGCATACCGGGGTACGTTGAGGGTATCGGACGCGCACGAGTGGTGCGCGTTTCTTCGTGCGCGTTGGGCATGCTTCAGGCAGCATCGTCAAGGAGTCCCTGCTGGGCGTCCAACAGCTGGCGGTAGCTTCCTCCGGACGAGGCCAGCCGCTCGTGGGTGCCGCGCTCAACGATGCGGCCGGACTCCAGGACCACGATCTCGTCCAGATCCTCCAAGCCGACCAGCCGATGCGTCACCAACAGCACGCCACGCTCGGGTCCGGCCTCGAGCAGGCGACGAAGCAGCCGCTGCTCCAGCAGCGGGTCCAGGTTGGCCGTGGGTTCGTCGAGCAGCACCAGCGGGGCAGGCTTCAGCAGTGCCCGGGCGATGGCGAGCCGCTGCCGCTCGCCACCCGACAAGCGGTTGCCTAGCTCGCCGACCACGGTGTCGAGGCCTTCCGGCCAGGTCGAGACGACGTCGGCCAGCTCCGCCTGCTCCAGCACCCACCACAGCCGAGTATCGTCGGCGGTGGGGTCGGCCAGGGTCAGGTTCGATCGGACGCTGGCGTTGAACAGCGTCACCCGCTGGGGAACCACCGCCAATCGCGAGCGGAGCTCCGCTTGCCGGAGCTCTCGCACGTCGACCCCGCCGAGGGTCACGTGCCCCGCGCGTGGGTCTGCAAAGCGCGCCAGCAGCCGCAGCAGCGTGCTCTTCCCCGAGCCGGAGGGCCCCACCACGGCGCGGCGTTCCCCGACCGCCAGCGACAGGTCGATGTCGGCCAGCACCTCGCGTGCCCCGTAGCCGAAGCGCAGGTCGTGCGCGGCCAGGGTCGACGATGTCGGAGGGGTCCGCGGCGCGATCGGATCGCTGACCGGCGGGGTCCGGTGGAGGATGTCCTCGAGTCGCTCGCCGGCGCGGCTGACCCTTCCCCACCGCTGAAGCCCTTCGGCCAACGGCGGAGCGGCCTCGAAGGCGCCGATCACCCCCAGCGTCAGCGGGACCAGCAGCAACGGAGCAAGGTGTCCCCGACCCACGTCCGGAATCGCGGCAAGCAGCACGGCCCATGGCCCCAGCAGACCGAGCAGGGCGCCGGCCCCCTCTCGCAGGCCCTCCAACGCCGCCTGCCACTGCGCCAAGCTCCCCAGCGCACGGTCCAGGGCCTCGAGGCGTCGCTGGAAGGTGCCGGTGCGGCCGTAGACCCAGAGCTCCGTCGCGCCCTGCACCGCGTCTTGCCAGAGGATGCGGCGGCGCTCTCGCAAGGTCGCCTCGCGGCGTCCCACGCGATCGCCCAGCCGCTGCAGTGCCAGGGGCAGGGCCGCGCCGGCCAGGAGGAGTAGGACGCCCGTCACGGCGGCCGCCAGCAGGCTCGCCCAGGCGATCAGTGCGACCGACACCACGGTGACGATGCCAGCCGCCAGCAGCGGCACGATCACGCGCAGCCCGACGGTCTGCAGCTCGTCCACGTCTTCGATCAGGCGCCCCACAAGGTCGGCCGAGCGCTGGTGGCCGAGGCCCAGCGGGGCGAGCGGAAGCAAGCGCGCGAAGAGCATACGACGCAGGTGCAGCAGCACGCGCAGCGTGAGGTCGTGGGCAGCGAGGCGTTCCAGGTAGCGCAGCCCAGCCCGCGCCAGCCCGAAGAAGCGCACCCCGGTGACCGCCACCATCAGGGCCAGCACGGTGTCGGGGTGCTGTGCCGCGCGAGCGATGAGGTAGCCCGAGGTGGCGAGCAGCCCGACGCCGGCCAGCACCATGGCGGCAGCGAGGCACACCGCGGCGGCAAGCCTCAGCGGCCGTGAAGCGAGCAGGATGGCGACCGTCCTCATGCCGCCCCCGGCCGTAGCGGCCGGGCCCCTGCGCTCATCGCCAGTCGCGCGTAGGCGCCGCCGCTCGCCGCCAGGACGCGGTGGCTGCCCTGCTCGATCACGCGGCCCTCATCGAGGAGCGCCACCTGCGAGGCACGGCGCACGGTCGCCAGGCGGTGCGCGATGACCAGCACCGCACTGTGCTCGGCTAGGCGCACCACGGCACGGTTCAGGGCAGCCTCGGTCGCGGGGTCGAGGTAGGCGCTGATCTCGTCCAGGATTACCAGCTCCGCATCACGGAGGAAGGCGCGCGCGATGGCCAACCGCTGGCGCTCGCCGCCGGCCAGGTCGAGCGCGTCCTCACCGAGGACGGTGCGGTAACCCTGGGGCAGGGACCGGATGAAGCCGTCCGCCTCCGCCGCGCGCGCCGCCGCCTCGACCAGTTCCACGCTGGCGCCGGGTCGCGCTAGCCGCAGGTTCTCGAGCACGGTCCCTTCGAACAGGTGCGGTTGCTGAGGGACGTATGCCAGGTGCGCGCGCCAACCCGCATCCGTGGCCGGGTCGATGGCCCTGCCGCCGACCAGGACGGCACCGCGTTGAGCCTTCAGGGTTCCGATGAGCAGTCTGGCGACGCTGCTCTTGCCAGCGCCGCTGCGCCCGACGAGGGCGGTAACGCCGGTAGCTGGCAGGGCCAGCTCGATGCCTCGCAGAGCCGGCTGCGCCCGTCCCGGATAGCCGGCCCATACCCGTGCCAGCTCCACCGCAGGCACCGGCTCCCGAGCCTCGGGCGTTGCAGCCAGCATCGGCGGCTCGCGGCGAACGGCGCTGGAGGTTGCGGGGGACGCGTCGAAGGTCGGAAGCGGCCGGCCGAGGTGGCTCGCAAGGTCCCGCATCGCGGCGGTCCCCTCCATGCCGGCATGATGCTGGGCGCCGAGACGCCTGAGCGGCAGGAAGAACTCGGGCGCCAGCAATAGGGCGGTGAGTGCCACCAGCAGCCCGATATCGCCGTTTGCGAGACGCAGGCCCACGCTGACCGCCACCATGGCGATTCCAAGCATGGCCAGCAGTTCCAACGCGAATCCCGAGAGGAAGGCCAGTCGCAGCACGTCCATGGTGGTCCGGCGGTAGCGTTCGCCGACGTCCGCCAGTGCCTGCTCGTGGTTCCGCTCTCTGCCGAACAGGCGCAGCGTCTCCATGCCCTGAAAGGCGTCGAGGGCCCGAGCACTGAGTAGTCCCAGGTTGCGCCACTGGCGCTGCGCGCGGTCTTCGGCCAGGCTACCGAGCAGCCACATGAAGAACGGGATCAGCGGGCCGGTCACCAGGAGCAGAAGGCCGCTGAGGGGATCGAGCGTCAGGACGTAGAGCGCGATGGCGAGCGGTACGGCGCCCGCAACCACAGCCTGCGGCAGGAAGCGTGCCACCATCGGGCCGACGCGGTCGACGCCCTCGATCACCTCCGCGCCCAGCACGCCCGTCCGACGCCTCTCCAGGTAGGCGGGCCCCATCGCCTGGAGGCGACCGGTCAGCTCGGAGCGCAGGCCGCGGGCGATGGCGCTGGCGGCGCGCCGCCCGGCGAACGCGCCGAGCCCCTCAGCCACTGCTCGGAACACCACCACGGCCAGCAGCCACGCCAGCGGCACGCTCAGCTCGGTCAGGCTGCGGCGTTCGAGGAAGGCCCCGGACAGCGCACCGGCCAACAGACGGGCCTGTGGAATGGCGGCCAGCCCGGCAGCCACCAGAGCCGCCGTCGATGCGAGCGGCCAGCCCGGGCGGCGGCGCACCTGAGCCAGAAGCGCACGACGCGCCTCCGCGGGGCTTGCGGCCGCTTCCGGTCGCCCGTCCGCCTCTGCCCGGCCCCCGGCCACCCGAGCGCTCAGTCGCTGCCCAGGCTGCGACGAGTCACGCGCCGGCGGAACACCCAGTAGCTGTACGCCTGGTAGGCCAGCACGATGGGGACGAACACGATTGCGACGACCAGCATCACGTGGAGGGTCATGGGGCTGGAGCTAGCATTGTAGACGGTGAGATCGTAGCCGGAGCCGAGCGAGGACGGCATCACTCGTGGGTAGAGCCCCTCGAACGCCACCACGGTAGCTAGCACGATGGTGAGGCCGGTCGTTACGAAGGCCCAGCCACCCAGACGCAGGCGCGCCAGCACCGTGCTGGCCACGAACGTGATCATCGCCAGGACCGGCAGGGTGCCGGGCACGAGCCCGCTGCGCACGAACAGGTCGGTCTGGGAGTAGGTAGCGAGGAAGAAGCCTAGCAGCACCACCGCTGCCGGCCACCATAAGGTCAGTGCCGCATTGCGAGCCCGCTCGGCCACGGTGCTCTCGGCCCGCAGGTTCAGGAACAGGGCGCCGTGGAGCGCGAACACGCAGAGCGACACCAGCCCGCCGAGCAACGAGAAGGGGTTGAGCAGGGTCAGGAGGTTGCCCTGGAACTGCATCTGCGCTCCGATGGGCACCCCGCGCACCAGGTTGGTGATGGCCACGCCCCAGAGGAACGCGGGCAGCGCGCTGCCTGTCACGATGGCGACGTCGGCCGCCCGCCGCCAGCCGGCGTTGTCAAGCTTCCCCCGGAACTCGAAGCCGACGGCGCGCAGGATCAGCGCCACCAGGATCAGGAATAGTGGCAGGTAGAAGCCGCTGAAGAGGGTGGCGTACCAGTCGGGGAAGGCCGCGAACATGGCGCCGCCGGCGGTGATCAGCCACACTTCGTTGGCGTCCCAGAACGGGCCGATGGTGTTGATGACGATGCGTCGCTCGGCGTCGTCGCGCGCCACCACGGGTAGCAGGATGCCGACCCCGAAGTCGAACCCCTCCAGGAAGAAATAGCCGATGAACAGAACGGCGATGAGCGCGTACCAGATGGTGTTGATGTCCATGGTTCGGGTCTCCTGTCTAGTACGCGAACACGTCGCCCAGGCCGGTGTCCTGCTCACCCCGGCGCACGTCGGTCACTGGTCTGGCGAAGCGGTAGATGAGATAGAAGTCGAGGGCCGCGAGGACGCCGTAGATCACGGTGAAGCCGACGAAGGTCACCAGCACGTCGACGCCGGAGACATTGGGCGACACGGCCGAGGACGTGCGCAGGAGCCCTTGCACCACCCAGGGCTGACGGCCCATCTCGGTGGTGATCCAGCCGGCGAAGTTCGCCAGGTAGGGGAGGAACAGGAAGGCGATCGCCAGTCGCAGGAACCAGCGCCGCTCCAGGTGGCCGCGCCACCAGAGCACCAGCCCGGCCAACGCCAGCACGATGAAGAGCAGGCCCAGCCCCACCATCGCCCGGAAGCTCCAGTAGACGGCGGCGACGGGTGGAACGTAGTCGCCCGGGCCGTACTTGGCCACGTCCTCGGCTTCCAGCTCGTGGATGCCCTTCACTTCGCTGGTGGTGTTGTTGTAGGCGAGCACGCTCAGCAGGTAGGGCAACTTGATTTCGCGGGTACTGGTGCCGTCCTTCTGGTCGATGTTGGCCCAAAGGGAGAAGGAGGCGGGCTGCTCACTGTTCCACAGGGCCTCCATCGCGGCCAGCTTCATCGGCTGGGTACGGGCGGTGTGCTGTGCCTGCGAGTGGCCGCTGGTGGCGGTCAGCAAGCCGGCCACCGCCACGATCACCAGTGCGATCTGGGCGGAGCGGGCGTAGAGCTCGCGATCATGGTGCCGCAGCAGATGCCAGGCGCTGATGCCCAGCACGAACAGGCCGCCGGTGGTGAGCGCTGCCAGGATGGTGTGCGGCGCCTCGACCAGCAGCCGTTCGTTGAGGAACACCGCGACCGGGTCGGAGAGCCGGGCGCGCCCGTCGACGATGGTGTAGCCGACCGGCTGCTGCATCCAGGAATTGGCCATCAAGATCCAGATGGCCGATACCATCGAGCCGAAGGCGACGAGCCAGATGCTCAGCAGGTGGACCGCCTTGGGCAGCCTGTCGCGGCCGAACAGCCACACGCCCAGGAAGGTCGACTCCAGGAAGAAGGCCATCAGTGCCTCGATCGCCAGCGGGATGCCGAAGATGTCGCCGACGAAGCGCGAGTACTGGGACCAGTTCATGCCGAACTGGAACTCCTGCACGATGCCCGTGACCACCCCCAGGGCGAAGTTGATGACGAACAGCTTCCCCCAGAAGCGCGCCATCCGGTCGTACATGGGGTTCTTCGTGCGGTAGTGGAAACTCTGCATGATGGCGACGATCAAGCCCAGACCGATCGTCAGCGGCACGAAGACGTAGTGGAACGCGGTGGTGACGCCGAACTGCCAGCGGGCGAGTAGCAGAGGGTCCATGTTGCCGATTGTTGGTCGCGGGCGCATAGGTCCCCAGAGACAATCGTCCCTTGCACCGGGCTCTGCGCCTCCGTAGTTGCGGGACGTCCGCACCTACGCGAACGGCGTTGCGGCACGTAGCCTCCAGGTGTATCGCGCGTCTCGTGGAGAAGGTGATCAGCAGATTCGACGGGAGGTCGACATGGACACTCTGCTGAAGGTTCCAGGCCACGCGAGGCGGATCCATGAACTGATCGAGCGGCGGTGGCCGGCCGCTCGCGGCTACGCGGCGGAAGCGGCGGGCGTTCTCGCCAGCCTCGAGCCGCTGCTCGCCAGCTCGCCCGAGTTGGCGGCGGACGCCGTGCTGGAGCGCATCATCGAACCGGAGCGCGTCATCATGTTCCAGGTGCCGTGGCGTGGCGACGACGGCAGCGTGATGGTGAACCGAGGCTACCGGGTCCAGTTCAACAGCGCCCTCGGCCCCTACAAAGGCGGCCTGCGCTTCCACCCCGACGTCGGCCTCGATCTCTTCCTTTCCCTGGCATTCGAGCAGACGTTCAAGAACAGCCTCACCGGCCTTCGTATGGGGGGCGCCAAGGGTGGTGCCGATATCGATCCCAAGGGGCGGAGCGACGCCGAGATGGCGCGCTTCTGCACGAGCTTCATGACCGAGCTGCAGCGCCACATCGGCGAAGAAACCGACGTGCCTGCAGGCGACATCGGCGTCGGCGGGCGCGAGATCGGCTACCTCTTCGGTGCGTACAAGCGCATCGTTGGGCGATTCGCGCCAGGCGCGTTGACCGGAAAGGGTCCCAGCTGGGGCGGCTCGTTCGTTCGGCGCGAGGCGACGGGATACGGCCTCGTCTATTTCGTGCGCGAGATGCTGGCAGGGAGCGGCGACACGCTGGAAGGCAAGCGGGCCGTGGTCTCTGGGTCGGGGAACGTGGCGATCTACGCCATCGAGAGGCTGCAACAGCTGGGAGCCAGCGTGATGGCCTGCTCCGACCGGGGTGGGGCGGTCATCGATCCCGAGGGGATCGACCTCGGCACCCTGAAGCGCATCAAGGAGCGCGAGCGCGGCAGCCTGGCGAGTTACGTCCGAGCGCGGCCGGGCGCCCGCTATCAGGCGGGGGCGACCGTCTGGACGCAGGCGTGCGACATCGCCCTGCCGTGCGCTACCCAGGGTGAGCTGGACCTGGAGGACGCGCGCGCCCTCATCGCCAACGGGGTGGGGGTGGTGGCCGAGGGTGCCAATCTGCCCTGCACGGCCGAGGCGCTGCGTGCCTTCTCAGAGGCCGGCGTGGCGTTCGGGCCTGGTAAGGCCGCCAATGCCGGCGGCGTTGCCACCTCGGGGCTGGAGATGCAGCAGGACGCGTCTCAGGAAGCTTGGACCTTCGAGGACGTGGATGTCCGGCTGCAAGAGATCATGGCCTCCATCTATCGCCAGGCGCGCGCGGCGGCCGAGCGGGCCGGCGATCCGCGCGACCTCGCGGCGGGTGCCAACATGGCCGGTTTCGAGCGGGTGGCGCGGGCGATGCTCGACCAGGGCGTGGTCTGAGCGGTCAGCACGGGCCCCGCGACGTCGTCAGAACAGACGCGGCGCGGTCTTCACGGGGGCCTCGAGCGCCGCGGCGATGAGTGTCTCGGCGGCCTGTCGAGCGTGCCAGGCGGGCTCGGCGGTGCCGGCCACCAGCGCGTCGATCGTCGCACCGTCGAGCAACAGCTGTAGCTGGCGCGCCAGCGCCTCCGGGTCGCTGGCTCCGGCGTCGTGGGCGAGGCTCGCGAGGTAGGCGCGCACCTCGAGCTGGTAGTCGCGAGCGATCGGCCGGGCGGGATTGAGCTGGCCGCCCAGCTCGATGGTGGCGTTGGCCAGGGGGCAACCGCGGTAGTCGGGGCTCTCCACCCACTCTCGTAGTAGCTCGAAGACGGCGAGCAACCGTCCGTCCGCCGCCTCGGCGCGTTCGTTGGCTCGCCTCAGCCACGCCAGGCGCTCCTCGGCGCGGCGTTCCAGAACGGCCTGCAACAGCGCGTCCTTGGAGGGGAAGTGGTGGTAGAGGGTCATGCGGGCGACCTGCGCCCGATCGATGATCTCGTTGATCCCGACGTTGGCGGCGCCGCGCGCGTAGAACAGCCGCGACGCGGCGTCCAGCAAGCGCTCGACGGCGGAGGGGCGGCCGTCCTCGTCGCTGCTCATACCGCATGATACGACTGCCGCCCGCGACCCGTCCGTGCGCCAGCGGGGAGCGGCGTGCGCGGACGGCGCCGGCTCAGCGCTGACGGAAGGCCTGGAGCCGGCGGCTCACGCCTGCCACTAGACTGGCGTGATCGGTGGCCACGGTGAGGAGCTGGAAGCCCTGCGCGGCGGCGCGCCGTGCGAACTCCGGCGCGTCAGTATGCAGGCCGGCCACCTTGCCGTGACGGTGGCAGGCCTCCTGGACGCGGGTTACCGCCGCGACGTGGTCGGGATGATCGTTGTCCATGCGCGGTTCCAGGCCCAGGGCGAGGCTGAGGTCTGCCGGGCCGACGTAGGCACCGGTGAGCCCGTCGACTGCAAGGATGGCGTCCAGATCTTCGAGGGCGCCGCGGGTCTCGATCATGGCGAACACCAGCACCTCCTCCGAGCTGCGCGCCGGGTAGTCGGCGCCGTGCGCGCGGGTGGCCCGGATGGGGCCGTGACTTCGGATGCCGGCCGGCGGGTAGCGGCACGCGGCCACCGCCGCACGCGCCTCCTCGGCACTGCCGATCATGGGCACGATCACGCCGAGGGCTCCGGCGTCGAGGATGCGCATCAGGGTAGCGGCATCGTTCCACGGTGGGCGCACCAGGGCGACGGCGCCGGCCAGCTCGATGGCGCGCAGGAAGTCGGGGAGTCGAGCCGGATCGGCCAGTCCGTGCTGCAGGTCGACGCAGACGCTGTCGAAGCCGCAGCCGGCGACGAGCTCGGCCGCGAAGGGGTCGTCGAGCGCGATCCAGGCGTTCGCGGCTACGCCGCCCTCTCGCCAGATGGCCCGGAGACGGTTCTCACGCATGGCATGCTCCCTTCGAGCGGCCGCGCCGCTGGCAGGCAGCATCGCAGGTCTGCGGCCGAGTGTGCAACGGATTGGCGTCTAAGCCGCCCAGCACCGTGCGCTCCAGCTCGGCCAGGCGCAGGATCACTGCGTGGCGCGCACTCGCCAAGACCTGCGCCGCCTGGCGGCGTGTCAGTTCACCGCTGCGGTAGGCGAGTGGCGAGATCACCCCGGCGTCCAGCCGTGCCTTGGCGGCCTCGAGATCATCCTGTGCGGTGGCGTCGGCGGCCGTGGCGTTGGCGAGCGCGGCTACGGCCGCTTGGGCATTGGCATACGCACCGCGAACGCTCAAGTCGAGCGTGCGGCCCACTGCGGTGACGTGCCGCTCGGCGTCGCTCAGGTCGTCCTGCGCGTGTTGGATGGCCGACCGGGCGGAGAAGTCGTTGTCGACCGCATCGTGCTGTGCGCGCGCGTTGCGTGCGCGCGTCCGACAGCGCTGCCTGCGCCTGCCGGTAGCTGTTGTCCGCCTTGGCGACGTCGAGGTCGGTGGCGGCGCCGGCCGCCGCCTGCAAGGTGCGGGTTCGCTCCAGCGTGGTGAGGTTGGTCCTGGCGTTGGCGAGGCCGTCGGATGCGTCGCTGGTCGCGTCGGCTGCGGCTTGCAGCTCGCTGGCGCTGGCGCTGCCCATGTCGTACAGGGTCTGCCTCTAGGCCAGCGTGCGTTGCTGGTTGGTCAGTGCCCGCTGTGCGGCGTCGATCTGGGACGCCTCGGTGGCACGGGTCTTCGCCTGGCTCGCCTGCAGCGCCGCCAGGCTGCCCTGCGCCCTCTGCAACGCCAGGCTGGCGTCGTCCACGGCGCGCTGGAAGCTCGCGGGGTCGAGCCGGGCACCACCTCGCCCTGCGCCACACGGTCGCCTACCGAGGCGATAGCGAGCACAGTGCCCGCCACCGATGGTGTGAGCGCCGGCGTGCGAGCGGGGGAGAGGGCGCCCGGTCCACTGACCGACACGTGAAAGGGTGCGAGATGCACCGTCACGGGCACCGGGGGACTGGGGGCGGCGCGGTGCCCGCGGTCCAAAACCAGGTAGCCGGCGACCGCCCCGGCGCCAAGCATCGCCAGCACGCCCCAGAGCCACGCCCGCCGACGCGGGTGGCGCGGCCCGGCCGCCTTCGTGTCCACTGCCATGCCCACCTCCACCCGTTCCCCTCCCGGGACGGATAACGCCGCTCCACGGGGCGGATCGGGACGGAGGCCGACCGCTCCAGACGCATCTTCGAGCGCTGGTGTGCAGGCGGCGTCAAGGGTTTGAGAAGGCAAGGGGTGCTGCCGGACTCGGCGTGTGCGATGCATCGCTGCGTTAGGCTCCGGCCATGCAGCGGATCCGGGTGGCCATCCTCGGTGCCGGCAACATCGCCGGCGTGCATGCCCAGGCGATCGACGAGGTGGAAGGTGCCATGCTGACCGTCGTCGCGGACGGCGGAAGCGGGCGCGGCCGCGACCTGGCGGAACGCTTCGGTGCCCGCTACCTCGCCGATGCTGCGGCCGTTGCCGATGCGGACGATGTAGACGCCCTGATCATCGCCACGCCCAGCGGCACCCACGCCGAAGCTGCTGTCGCGGCCGCCGAGCGCGGCAAGCACGCGCTCGTCGAGAAACCGCTCGACGTCACGCTGGCGCGCTGCGATGCGATGATCGCCGCCGCCCGGCGGCACCACACGGTGTTGGCGGCGGTGTTCCAGAACCGCTTCGCGCCGGGCGTGGAGCGCGCCCGGGAGGCAGCAGCCGCGGGCCGACTCGGTCGCCTGGTGATCGCGAACGGACTGGTGCCCTGGCATCGGCCTGCCGAGTACTACCGAGACGTCGGCTGGCGCGGCACCTGGGCACTCGACGGGGGTGGTGCCCTCATGAACCAGGGGATTCACACGGTCGACCTGCTGCTCCACCTGGCGGGGCCGGTGTCGGCGGTAGCCGCGCGCAGCGGGCACCTGCTCCACGCCATCGAAACCGAGGACACCGCCTCGGCCACGCTGCTGTTCGAGAGTGGCGCCTACGGCGCGTTGCAGGCCACGACGGCGAGTTGGCCGGGATCGCCGGCCCGGATCGAGCTCTACGGCGACGCGGGGAGCATCGTCCTGGAGGACGGACGCATCGCCCGATGGCGCCTCAGCGATGGCGATGCGGCCGAGGAGGCCGCCATGCTGGCGCTGGACCCGGGTGCCGCCGGCGGGACGGCGGACCCCCTGGCCATCGGCGTGGAGCGGCACCGGCGTCAGCTGGAGGACTTCCTAGCAGCAGTCCGGGAGGGGCGCCAGCCCGCGGTGCCCCCCCTCGAGGCGCGGCGCGCTGTGGAGCTGGTGGTGGCCGTGTACAGCGCCGCCCGCGCCGAGACCACCGTGCGCCTGCCGCTTCCCGCGTGAGCGGGTCGGTCACGCCGCGACACGGCCTTCGCGCGTGCAGCGTCAACCGGCGGAGGAGAAAGGTGTCCAGACGCCGCCGTTGCGAGCGCTTGTCACGACGGTGTCGATGAAGGCGACGCCTCGGACGCCGTCCGCGACTGTCGGGTAGTCCGCGCGCGGATCGCCGCGGATGGCGTCCGCAACTCCCGCATAGACGTTGGCGAAGGCTTCCAGGAAGGCTTCAGGGTGGCCGGGAGGGATGCGACTGGCGGCCTTGGCGGCGTCGCCCAGGTAGCCGTTCCCGCGGGTGAGGACGCGCGCCGGCCCCTCCAGGCTCTTGAGGACGAGCCGGTTGGGGTCCTCTTGCCGCCAGTCGAGGCTGCCGGTCTCGCCGTAGACGCGCAGGCGCAGGTCGTTCTCCTCGCCCACCTCGACCTGGCTCACGGCCAGGACGCCCCTGGCACCGCCCTCGAAGCGCAGCAACACCGTGGCGTCGTCGTCCAGCCGGCGCCCCGGAACGAAGGTGGTGAGCTCTGCGCACACGCTCTCGAGCTCCAGACCGGTGACGGTGCTCACCAGGTTCTCGGCGTGGCTGCCGATGTCGCCGATGGCGCCGCCTGCGCCGGAGCGCGCCGGATCGGTGCGCCACTCGGCCTGCTTGTTGTCGCCGCCAGCCTCGGCACGGGTGGCCAGCCAGCCCTGGTGGTACTCGACGACCACCTTACGCAGCTTGCCGATAGCGCCCTCACGGATCAGGCGGCGAGCCTCCTTGACCAGCGGGTAGCCCGTGTAGTTGTAGGTCACGCCGAACACGATGCCTTTCTCGTGCGCGGTCCGAGCCAGCTCGGCGGCCTGCCCGCGGGTGTGCACCAACGGTTTGTCGCAGATCACATGGAAGCCGGCATCGGCGAACGCCTTGGCGACCGGGAAGTGAACGTGGTTCGGCGCAACGATGCTGATCGCTTCGATCCGCTCCGCGGGCGGCAGCGCCAGCTCGCCGTCGAGCATCTCCTGCCAGCTGCCGTAGCCGCGCGCCAGGCCCAGGTCGCGGGCGCTTGCTAGGGCCTTCTGAGGCGTGCTGGAGAGGGCGCCGGCCTGCAAGACGTAGTTCCTGTCGAGCCGAGCGGCGGTGCGGTGGACGGCGCCGATGAAGGCGCCCTGGCCTCCGCCGACCATGCCGAGGCGGATGGGCGTGGGCGGTTCCCTCACGGCTACGCTCCCGGCTCCTCGGCGGTCTTGCTGCTGAAGGCAGCGTCGAAGGCGGCTCCGGCCGACTCGAAGTCGAGGGAGCGGACGAACGCGGCAGACTCGGTGGCGCCGTGGACGCGGTCCATGCGGGCATCCTCCCACTCCACCGACAGCGGCCCCTGGTAGCCGATGTCGTTGAGCGCCACGATGATCTCCTCGAAGTCGACGTCTCCGCGTCCCACGCTGCGGAAGTCCCAGTAGCGTCGGGCATCGCCGAAGGTGGTGTGCCCCCCGAAGACGCCGACGGTCCCGTCACCCCGCGCCCACCATGCGTCCTTCACGTGCACGTGAGCGATCCGGTCGGCGAAGCGGCGCACGAAGTGCACGTAGTCGACGCCCTGGTAGCCCAGGTGGCTCGGGTCGAAGTTGAACTGGAAGCGCGGGTGGTGCTTGACGGCGTCAAGGGCGCGCTCCGCGCTGGCGATGTCGAACGCGATCTCGGTGGGGTGGACCTCCAGGGCGAACGTCACGCCGTCCTTGTCGAAGGCGTCGAGTATGGGCCCGAAGCGCTGGGCGAAGTCCTCGAACCCTCGTTGCCAGTAGTCCTGAGTGGTGGGCGGGAAGGCGTACAGACTGTGCCACACGGAGCTTCCCGTGAAGCCGGTGACCACGTCGACACCCAGCTTGCGGGCCGCGCGAGCGGTGTCGATCAGCTCCTGTGCGGCGCGACGGCGCACGCCCTCGGGCTCGCCGTCGCCCCACACGTACTCCGGGACGACATCCTGGTGGCGCTCATCGATGCGGTCGCACACAGCCTGGCCGACAAGGTGCGCGCCGATGGCGAAGCAGCGCAGCCCATGACGCTCCAGCAGCCGCTGTCGCTCCCGGACGTAGCGGTCGTCCTCGAGCGCCTTGCGCACCTCGAAGTGGTCCCCCCAGGTACAGAGCTCTAGGCCGTCGTAGCCCATCTCCTTGGCCAGCGGGGCGAGCTCGGCCAGCGGCATGTCCGCCCATTGGCCAGTGAAGAGGGTGACAGGACGTGGCATGGTGACCTCCGGTTCGCGGCAGGAGGGTGGGTGGGCCGGCCGCCGCCGTTCCGCTCGGCGCGTTCGCTGCCGAGCGCCTCGGCCCCGGGGAGGGCCTCACGATCTCCATGAAGGCATGGTAGCGCCAGATCTCGATCCGCGGAGCCATGCCGGGGTCGGGCCGACCGGCGACCGTCCGGCCGCTAGGGGAGACCCCAGCCGTGCGGCAGAGACAGCGAAACGCGCAGGCGCGTGAGGGCTACGTCGGCGCTGCCTGCCGCACCCGCGCTCGCCTGTAGCTCGATGCCTATCCGGAACGAGCCGCTCTGGAGCCTCTTCAGGGCGCCCGGGTTCGCCTGGCTGTCCAGCTTCAGGGTCGCGTCGACCGTTGTGGCCTGACCCGCCGGCATGGCAGGCGTCTGCTTCTGGGCGACTCGGTACTGCGGCTGGAAGGCGTCACTTGCGCTGGCGCCGGCGAGGTAGATGCTGACCGTGCCCGCGCCGATGGCGGTGGTCGGCGTGACCGACGCGGCAAGGTCGAGATCGAAGGCGGTGATCGCCGCGGCGGCGTCCGCCGGCACGCCCAGCTGGGTGAGGTCGACCGCCTCGCCCGGGTTGGGCGTGGCGTTGCTGAACGGCAGCTGGACGTCGGCGGTGCCGGTGCCGTAGGAGATCGTCGCCTGCGTCTCGCTGGCGCTCATGAAAGGCACCAGGTCGGCCTCGACGGTGAGGGCGGTGTGTCGGGAACAGCCCGCGACGAGGGTCGCGATGGTCACCAGGGAAGCGACTACGGCGAGAGTGCGGGCGGGTCGCTGGCGCATGGCAGCCTCCTTAGAAGCCGAACGCCACCGAGGCGGCGACGCCGAAGGCGCGGTGGTCGGTGAGTGGCGAGGGGTGGGTGGCGAGCGCGACGTCGAACCCGACCGGGCCCGCCCGGACGCCTGCGCCGACCCCGAGGCGCAGGCCGTCCTGATATCCGAGCCCGGCCCGGAAAGCGAAGATGCCGAGACGCGCCTCGGCACCGGCATGGGCGGCGAGGCCGCCGGAGAGGTCGAGGTCG
>Ga0315535_1000295_pt1 | contig 34984 bp, 41 predicted proteins | sample SalMarSW160220MG_2_FD_203092 | JGI IMG/M metagenome (GOLD analysis project Ga0315535, IMG submission 203092) | Salt marsh sediment microbial communities from the Plum Island Ecosystem LTER, Massachusetts, United States - Salt Marsh Sediment SW1602-20 ... | reverse complement strand
GATCAAGAGAGGATGAAGGATACTGAGCGCAAAGTAATGGATGCTTATCTTCAAACAGGGCAAATCACCTGCCACGATACAAACGGCCGCAGGATCGATTGTACCGGAAGCGGCCAGGATGCGGAATTCAGAAACGGCGTGTCCTGGCCGGCGGAACGATTCGTCGTGGGCGAGGAAACCGTTGTCGACGATTTGACGGGACCCGTCTGGGCAAAAAACGCCAATATGGCTGAATTCCCTGTGGCGTGGCAGGAAGCCCTGGATTACATCGCAGCCATGAACCGTGACCATGTATTCGGTTTTTCCGACTGGCGTCTTTCCAATCGCCGTGAACTCAGAAGCCTTATGAGTTATCAGACCAGAAAGCCTGCTCTCCCGGAGCGGCACCCCTTTGCCAACCTGTTCAGCGGATGGTATTGGACGTCCACGACCGCCGCGATCAACACGGCTTATGCGTGGTGTGTCCATATGGAGGGAGCGCGAATGTTTTATGGTCACAAGGAGCAGTTTTTTCTGTTGAGGCCCGTTCGGGGAAAAGGAAACACAATTCTTCCCGCTACGGGCCAAACCCGGTGTTACGACGCAAAAGGAGAAATCATCCCCTGCGCAGGATCGGGGCAGGACGGAGAATTGCGATCGGGATTGCCGTGGCCTGAACCCCGTTTTGAGGCGACTGGAAGTGGGGTGATCGATCGGCTCACCCACCTGTGCTGGCACGCATCAGCCGATCTCACGGGAAGACCCGCCACATGGGAGGAGGCGTTTGAAGCAGTGGTGGAACTTAACCGGCGGTCCGGAGAAAGCGCTTCATGGCGGCTCCCGAACATCGGCGAACACTTCTCTCTCTGGGCCGTGTGCCATCTCCCCTCGCGGGGATGATGAAATGTTTGCAATCAAAAGGGATTTAGACGTTAGAGCCCTTGAACCGTTGATTCATTTGGAGACGGATCGACCATGCTGTTGATGGAAAATAGGAATACGGTTATTCACAACTACAAACAACAAAGGAGGTATAACCATGAAAAACGACGATCGCAAACCCACGACAAACGATGCCGGGATCCCCGTAGCCAGCGACGAGTTCTCGCTCACCGTGGGGCCTGACGGCCCCATCCTGTTGCAGGACCACTACCTCATCGAGCAGATGGCCAACTTCAACCGGGAGCGGATTCCGGAACGTCAGCCTCACGCGAAGGGTTCCGGGGCCTTCGGACACTTCGAGGTGACCCAGGATGTCAGCACCTACACCAAAGCCGCAGTGTTCCAGCCGGGCACAAAGACGGACACATTGATCCGCTTCTCCACGGTGGCTGGCGAGCGCGGCAGCCCGGACACCTGGCGTGACCCGCGCGGCTTCGCGCTGAAGTTCTACACCAGCGAGGGCAACTACGACATGGTGGGGAACAACACTCCGGTATTCTTCGTACGCGATCCCATGAAGTTCCAGCACTTCATCCGCTCCCAGAAGCGCCGCGCGGACAACGGCCTGCGCGACCACGACATGCAGTGGGACTTTTGGACCCTGTCACCCGAGTCGGCCCACCAGGTCACGTGGCTGATGGGTGACCGCGGCATCCCCAAAACCTGGCGGCATATGAACGGCTACTCGAGCCACACCTACATGTGGGTCAACGCGGAGGGGGAGCGTTTCTGGGTGAAGTACCACTTCAAGACCGACCAGGGCATCGATTTCCTCACGCAGGAGGAGGCCGACCGGATTGCCGGAGTTGACGCCGACTACCACCGCCGCGACCTGTTCGAGGCGATCGAGCGGGGGGATTACCCCAGCTGGACCTTGAAGATGCAGATCATGCCCTTCGACGACGCCAACGCCTACCGGTTCAATCCCTTCGACCTGACCAAGGTGTGGCCGCACGGTGACTATCCGGTGCAACAAGTCGGCCGGCTGATGCTGGACCGCAATCCGACCGACTTCCACGCCGAGATCGAGCAGGCGGCGTTCGAACCGAACAGCCTCGTGCCGGGAATCGGTGTCAGCCCTGACAAAATGTTGCTCGCCCGCCTCTTCGCCTACGCCGACGCCCACCGTCACCGCCTGGGGGTCAACTACAAGCAGATCCCGGTCAACCGGCCGAAGGTGCCGGTGCACAGCTACAGCAAGGACGGCATGATGCGTGTCCAGAACGTGTCCGACCCGGTCTACGCACCGAACTCGAAAGGCGGTCCCCAAGCGGACGGTAAGCGCTATCCCGAAGCAGAGATCTGGGAGGCCAGCGGCGAGTTCATCCGCGCCGCCTACGCCCTGCGCGCGGACGACGACGACTTCGTCCAGCCAGGCACCTTGGTGCGCGAGGTCATGGACGACGGGCAGCGCAACCGGCTAGTGTCCAACGTCGTGGGGCACCTCAAACAAGGCGTGTCCGAGCCCGTGCTGCAACGAGCGTTCGAATACTGGCGTAACATCGATAAGAAGATCGGAGGCCGCATCATCAAAGGCGTTAACGGCGGCTGATTTCTCCGAAGCCCGTCCTTATACGTCTTTCGCTACAACTTAATTTACCCTAACGTTGCAAAAGTCGAGGATGCCGCAGATATTAGGCGTCGAGGGTGAAGCTGTAGTCCTTTACCGCGAACCCTCGACAACACAGTAGATGCGGTATCTTCGGCTTTCCCGAAGGGTAAATAAAATGGCTGTCTTTGCCTGTTTTCAGGATGCAACCTTCAGTGGATTCCAGGAATGCATCAAACATTGAAAAAAAAGCTGTATGTATAGTCTTTAAACCTGTTTTGCCATTTTATTTATGCAACCAAGGGGTTTATCTGAAACGGGAAGCGGCGTAAGTGCAAAAAACTTGTCATGGAAGGTTGAAAATGCCAAACGCTGGAAATCAGATCGTTCTGGCGGGCGACATCGGCGGAACCCATACCCGTTTGGGTTTTTTTACCGCAGGAAAGAAAAAACCCCGCCTCAAAGCTGAAGAGACTTTTTCCAGTGAAAAGGCAAAGGGCCTTGAGGAGATCATCGAGCGTTTTTTGGGGAGACACAAAGCGGATATCACGAGCGCTTGCTTCGGCATTGCCGGGCCGGTGGAAAAGGACCGGACAAAAGCCACGAATCTTCCCTGGGAGGTGGTTGGCGGCAAAATCAAAAGACGTTTCGGGTTTGCGCATGTCCGTCTCATAAATGATGTGGCCGCAACCATCCGATCCGTACCGCTTCTAACCCAAAAGGAACTCTTCATCCTCAACAGGGGAAAGGGCATCAAAGATGGTGTTATGGGTCTGGTTGCCCCGGGAACCGGCGTGGTTATCGCGTGCTCTGAAAGACTCGGATCCTCCCAAGGTCATCGCCAATGCGGCGCTGGATGAAACGGATCCCTTGTGTTCGGATGCCCTCTCTCTTTGTGTCTCTTCTGGGGGGGATCTGCGGTAACCTGGCCCTGACGGGCCTGACGCTGGGGGGACTTTATCTGGGGGGCGGGATTCCGCCCAAAATCTTACCCGCCCTGAAACAGGATGTTTTGATGAAGGCGTATATCGATAAGGGACGATTCCGGGACCTGGTCTCAAGGATTCCCGTTCACGTTATTCTAAACGACAACACGGCGCTTCTGGGGGCTGCGGATTGTGCTCTCTCGAATTTATGAATGCCGTGGAAGCCTTTTTGGGTAATGGCGATTTCCCTTTCCTCAGGAATGCATGGAATTTGGATCTAAAATACGGGATTGACCTTATTTCCATCTTGGGAGCTATCGGTCTAATAGTGAAAAAACAAGGTGGTTTTTAAGCTGCCCCATCGTTCCCTGATTGCAGCCGTTGTGGCGGCCAGGGGTATTAAGGCGGAAAAAACAAAAGTTTAGAGACAGAAAGGAGATCTATCGATGAAAGCAGGCATTATTTTCACGGGAGCCGGTCCCATCTTGATTCTGACGAGTTACGAATCGTTTGATAATCCCAAACTGATAGAAAAATTGAAGGCAAAAGGAATCCAGAAGTTTATCGCCTCTGAAGTCCCAATTGAAAAGGTAAAAAAACGGTACGGGAAACACCTCAATGTTGTCCTGGGAGATCTCTACCAAACCGATGATTTGAGGGTCCTGGATTACAATGGACACAATGTGTTGTACAATTTCACCTTTGCCGAAATGAGCAAGCCCATATATCATGAACCGCCTGAAAATTCATGATGAAGGAGGCAATTCTCATTTTGAAGACTGATTTGTTGCAGGGATGTCATTTTGAAATGAGAATTGCTTAATATGGGTTTGCCAGGGAAGGTTGGTCTGCCCGGTGCCTGAGGGCCGAGACTTCATGTACAAAGAGGCAAAATCCCCTTAGGGGCATGGCGATTTCTCCCACCGCTTCATGAGCCCTTCGATGATCAGTCCCTGGACTGCCACCGTGAACACAACGGCCATATAAGTGGCCATGAGGATCGTTTCGCGTTGCGGCGCCAACGGAAGGGAGAGGGCAAGGGCCACTGCAATTCCTCCCCTCAGGCCGCCCCATGTAAGGATTTTGATCAGGATGGCTTCCGGCTTTCGCCTGGGACGCAAAAGGATGAAAGGAACGCTCACACTGGTCGCCGGTCGCCAGTTTCAAGAGGACCATAAAGATCACTACACCCACTCCGTCGTTGAAAAGGGCCTCGCCGGCCATCTGGGTCTCAAGGGCCTTGGGTGCTTTCATGGTCTTTAGTATATTCAATACCGCAACAGGGTCAGTAAGGGAAATCAGCGCACCGAACAACAGACAATGCATCAGTGAAACCGGAATTTCGAACAGCCTCAGAAGCAACCATGTGAGCACGCCCACGAAGAGGGTGGAGAGAACAACGGCCCCGGTTGCAAGGGAGGCGACCACCCATTTCTGATTCATGAGTTCATTAAGTTCCACGTTCAGCGCCCCGGCAAACAGCAGGAAACCGAGCATGCCGTTTAAAAGAAGCCGATTGAAATCAATGCTTCGCAAAACGCCCAGGACCTCTTCTTTCCCGGCCCAGCCAAACTGTCCCGCGATGATAAGGGCCGATGAGAAGATCAGCGCGGAGAGCATCAATCCGATGGTACTGGGGAGATGAAAATACCGGTAGTTCAAATAGCCGAAGAGGGCAGAAAAGGTGATCAGGATGGTAAAGATGTCGAATATATCCATGCAGTGAAAGCAATCTCGTCAATTTAAAGTTGCGGTGACGCCCAGTTATTTTGTTTTTTCATATCCTTAAAGGCAGCAGCGGCCCGGGATACCCGCAGAACCGCGACAAACACGGCCAGGACGACTGCTCCCATGAGCACGTCATCATCGATCCACCGGCCGTAACCTTTCTTTAATTGGTCCAGGCCATAATAACAGTGCGGTCCAACCCCCAGTGCATCGCCGATAAATGTACCCATTATCGCCCCTACGGCACGGTCTTTTGCTGTGTTTGCTTTCATAGGAAACCTCCATAGTTGTACCTGTATCCATTGTTCAACAGCTTATTGGGTAAAGAGAATCCTCACCGAATAAAATCAGGTCCGGACTGTTTATGCAATGGTTTCGGAGAGGATTTCTAATCTGTAAAGCCGTTCGGGTTTGTCCAGGCAGGTTCTTATTTTTCGGGCGGCAAAACTCATGCTCCCTGTGGAAAGCTCAATGAATTCGACTCATTCGCGGGTATTGATTTTAGAACCAAGGCATCAAATACTTCCGTTATAAAACAAAAATAGGTTCCATCCCCCATAGCATTTTCCATTTATTGAAGCTATTTTCCTGTAAAGACTAACTATAGTCAAAGATCCAGTTTATTTAAGCCTACTCAGACGGGAGGGATCAGGAATGAAAACGCTGTTTTCGACCATTAAACTGCGGGAAAAGGTTTTTAGAAACCGCATATTCGTGTCTCCAATGTGCCAGTATTCCAGCGAGAACGGGATACCCGGAGACTGGCACCTTGTTCATTTGGGCAGTCGGGCGGTGGGCGGGGCCGCCCTGGTGATGGTGGAAGCCACCGCCGTGTCGTCAAAGGGGCGAATTTCTACGGGGGACAGCGGCATTTGGTCCGATGAACACGGCCAGGCGTTTAAACGGATTACGGCGTTCATCAAAGAACAGGGAGCTGTCCCTGCCATTCAACTGGCCCATGCCGGGCGCAAGGCATCCACCGATGTCCCCTGGCGCGGAGGCAAGCCTCTCAGCGAGAGGAATGGCGGATGGGAGCCCGTGGCTCCGAGTGCCATACCCTTTGACCGCGACTATCCCTTGCCTGCTGCGTTGAAGCAGGACCAAATAGAGACATTGGTATCTTTGTTCGCTGAAGCGGCCCAACGAAGCCTCGACGCAGGATTTGAGGCGTTGGAACTTCATATGGCGCACGGGTACCTGTTGCATGAATTTCTTTCACCCATCTCAAATCAGCGCCAGGACGACTTTGGCGGCACTCTAAATAACCGGGCGAGATTTCCCCTGAAGGTAGTCCGCGCCGTTCGGGCTGTATGGCCGGAGCATCTTCCCCTTTTCGTTCGCATTTCATGTACGGATTGGGTGGAAGGGGGCTGGGATCTGGTCCAATCTATCGAATTCTGCCGAATGCTCAAAAAAACAGGGGTCGACCTCATCGACTGTTCCAGCGGTGCCCTGGTTCCGGATGCCGTCATCCCCGCAGGCCCCGGTTTTCAGGTGCCTTTCGCTAGTTCCATTCGGGAAGAAGTCGGCATCGCCACAGGGGCCGTGGGTTTCATTACGTCTCCTGTTCAAGCGGAGCAGATAACGGCAACCGGCCAGGCGGATGTGATTCTGCTGGCCCGTGAAATGTTACGCCGGCCTTATTGGCCGCTCTATGCCGCCCGATGCCTGGGCGTTGATGTTCCCTGGCCGAAACAGTACGAACGTGCAAAATCGGGTTAATGAAAATTCAGGACCGGATCAAATCCATACCCAGGCCGGTTCCCTTTTGGCCAATATCCGCCATCCCAATACGGACATAGAAAGGGGGACTCTTCATGCTTGGGGCTAAAACATAAATTGTGTCCATGCATAAGCGTCTATTCTTACGGTGTCAAGATTGTCTTTAATCCTTCCATCGCCTTGCCGAAATCCTCACAATGACCGTTTTCCATGGCCTTCTGGGCTTTATGAAATGCCTTTACGGCACGGCGTAATTCCCCGGTAGGGGGCGGGGCTTGTTTCTGCCCGGGTTGCGAGGCGCCGAACAAGGCATTCACAGCTTGGTAAAGCGTCTGCCCCATCACAACCTTGTTGCCGGAGACCGCGATGACCCGCTTGAGCTGGGGAATATTCGTTCCTTCAGCAGTAAGGTAAACCGGTTTCACATAAAGGAACGCATTGTCGATAGGGATAATCACCAAATTGCCCCGTATGACCCTGGAACCTTTCTGATCCCACAGGGACAACTGCTGGGATATGGAGGTATTCTGATCGATCATGGCCTCAATCTGGATGGGCCCCAATGTGAGGCGTTCCTTGGGAAGCTGGTAGACCATCACGTGTCCATATTGGGGGAAATCGCATTTCGCCGCCATCCATGCGACCATGTTGTCCCTGCCCCGGGGCGTGAAAGGCATCATGAGGATATACTGAAGCGCCTTTGTGCCCGGAAGACGCATGAGAATATAATGGGGTTGCAAGGGAACTGACGAACCCGCGTACTTTTCGTCGGAAGAAGTCCAAAGGTCTTCCTGATTGTAAAAGACCTGAGGGTCGATCATATGATAGGTCTTGTACATGTCGGCCTGAATGATGAAAAGATCCTCGGGATATCTTAAGTGTTGTTTCAAATCTGGAGAGAGGTGTACCAACTCCTTGAAAACGCCTGGAAAGGCATGCCGGTAAGCCAGAAGTATCGGATCCTTTGGATCCATGATGTAAAACCGGACGGAGCCATCATAAGTGTCCACGATCACTTTCACCGAGTTTCTGATATAGTTGAAACGGGTGAATTTTGCCTGGTAGGGCTCTGCATAGGGAAACTTGTCGGATACGGTGTAGGCATCCTGTATCCAGTAAAGTCTTCCGTTGCTGAGCACCAGATACGGGTTCCTGTCAAGTTTAAGAAAGAGCGCAATTTTTGAGACCCGCTCTCGGATTTTCCTCCAGATCTGTATACGGCTCTCGGAACCCAGGTAGGACGTCAATAAGATGTTTATGTCAGACTCGGACCAGGCGAATAAGATCCTTTTCCAGAAGCCATCCAAGGGGATACCTCCTTTCCCTTTATAGTCGGCATAGACGTTCTCATTCCCCTTGGGGTAATCAAATTCTTTGACTTTGGTTGCCACAATACGATAGCCGGTCGTTTTTTCACCGTAATAGATTGCCGGTCGATCCACGGTCAGGCCATAGGTCGAGACCGGTGGGATATTTTCGATAATATATTGGGGGAATCCCCCTTCCGCCTCTTTTGATACAAAATTCATGACAAGACCGTAGCCATGCGTGAATTGAAGCCGTTCATTGACCCACGTGGAGGCCTTGGGGGGGGAGTTGGTTCGCCAGTTCCCTGGCGGAGAGCATTACCTGATGAAATCCCTCCTCCGTATGATAGCGATCCACATCCACCTCATAGAACTGGTAGTAAAGACGGATTTCTTGGGTCTGCCGGTATGTCCTGCAGGATCGGGCGCCAATCCCACAACCGGATATTGTCGATGGTATTCCGGTTCCTCGGAATGTCCTCAGGTGTGAGTTCCGTCAAGGACGGATAGGCCTCCTCCCGGATATGGTCCAGCTGAAAGGCTTTTCGCGTAAGGCGAATATTATGTTTCAAATATGGGGTTTCCAGCGCCAGTTCATTGGGCGCTACCTTAAATTTCTGGACCAGACCGGGTATAATGAAGATGCCGATCAAATAGAGCAGGAAATACCCGCTGACCTGGATCAACACCGTTCGAAAACGCGGGGTTTGAATAAATTGATCGACATCAGCGTAAAGAGGGCAAGGGACGCGAAGAGCATGATCCAGAGGTTTATTCTCATCACATGGTCGGCCGTATATCCGACTCCGTACACAACGCCCCGAGTGGCGTAAAGAAGTTCAAAACGGTCCAGGTAGAAGCCCCACGCCAGAGTGGCAAGGAAGAAAATAAAGAGAATGGACAAGTGACGGATGACCCTTGGCTTGGGTTGAAGGTTGGGTAACCTCTCAAACTGGAGCGTCCCCAAAGATGCGTAGGTAAACGAGAGGATCACCAGGGCGGTCAGCGCGAGACCCAACAGGCCTCCCTGAATCAATTCATAAGAAGGGAGGCGAAAAAGAAAGGGTCTAACCACAATATCTTGGTGCGCCACGAGGGCGCAAATTGCCAGCGGATGAAAGTCCCGTCCGGGAAATTGTCGGTACATCCCGGTAGCTACCCAGGCAGAGAGGTAGGGAGACCTCCTTGCTGAAGCCCTGGGGACAAATGTAAACTTTTAGGTTGCAGCAACCTGACAGGCCGTAACGCTAATGAACTTTGAGCAGGCCTCGAAAGTATAGTTGTGGAAGCCGACCCGCCCAAGATTCGGGGAAGGCCGCAGCGGGATAGGGAAGTAACCGTCAAACGCACCTATTCCAATCCACCGGGGTAATGAGGACAGCATGTCAGGAAGGTAATTTGGGCAACGTGGGAGGCCCGTCCCGGGCGCGGGGTAGCGACCCGTAACAAAGCTTTAGGCGCTGGCCTGGGCGGGAGTCGGAAAGGGGCATATTACCTGTGAGGCCGGGTAATGCCGGTGGAGGGAAGGCCCCTTACTTCTGGAACGCTTTTAAAGAAGATGAGACCAGGTGAGTGGCCTTGGCCTGAAACCACCTGAAAAGGTTCGGATTCTTCAGAGAAAGCTTTATCTTAAGGCGAAGTTGGACGGCACAAGATGCATTCGCGTGACATCCATCGGTTTCTTTGACCGATTAAACCTGCCGTACTTCGTGTGCCTTGAGGCGAATCCAGTCGGAAAGCCGTGTGCGGGAGATCCGCATGCACGGTTTGATGAGCGGGGATGGGAAACGGGGCTATACGCTACCGCGCCCGTCCTCGACTCTACTGGTCACCCACACAAATGTGCGATGCGGCATTTATTTTTAAACATGGCTTTATGGAAGAGGCTCCTGTTTTTCAAAATCTAATCCACCGGTCTCCATACCGTATGCAGGGAAATCCTTAAGAACGCTACAGCGGATTTTCCCATGACAAAATACATGATCTACCCTATTTACAAATCCCTTCCGATGGTTTTTATTTTAGAAAAAATGAACCTCTATATAGGAACTGATATGATCAATAAAGTCAAACTGTATTCTTTGAGCACCTGTGGTCATTGTAAAGCCATGAAGAAGTTCTCGGATCGATATGCGGTAAATTATGAGGCGACCGATGTGGATTTACTTCAAGAGGAGGAAAGGACCGCCGTTCTTGCGGATGTCAGGAAGATAAATCCGAAGGCCTCCTTCCCCACCGCCCTTATCGGGGATAAGGTGCTGGTCGGTTTCAGAAAAGAACAAATTATGGAGGCACTCGGACTATGAATGAGAGTGTGAAACTGCTTGAGATCTTAAAAAAGGCACAGGAACCCAAAGGTTATTACTTTAACAAGGACAAATTAAAAGTCCTTGAGCTCTTGGAGGGGCTGATTGAAAATAGACGTCGATATGGATATATGTCCTGTCCGTGCCGATTGTCCATCGGGGATAAAGAAAAGGATAAGGACATTATCTGCCCCTGTGTCTATCGGAAACCCGATGTCGAGGAGTACGGGAGTTGCTACTGTAATCTATATGTATCCAAAGCGTGGAATGAGGAAACCATTCCCCATGAATATGTTCCGGAAAGGAGACCTTCCGATAGGATCTTATAGCCGCACGAGCTTTTTCCCGGTCCCTGCTTTCCGTCCTATTTGCCGATGCCCTAATGGGTATGATGCCGATCTTGAGCGCAATCAGGACCTGAGAGTTTATTAAACGGAGATAGCCAAGATGAATCATGATGATATGCAGGCTAAAGATGATGAGAAAGAGGCGAGAGATGCCGAGAGAAAAATAAGAAAGGTTTTTGAACAGATTCCCAATGAAATTTTCCTTCTCCTCTTCACAAACCCTTCCAAAAATTAGCCCTTTAATGAAGCGGCAAGGCAAACCATCCGTTTTGTCAGGCAAATGTCCGCCAAAATCGTTCTATTGGAATATGACCTCGGGCATGAAGTGGCACATAAGTGGAAAGCCAAACACTCTCCGACCCTTCTTTTTGATCCTGAAAAATATTTCATCCGCTGGTTGGGCGCTCCGGTTGGGGAAGACGTGCGCACCTTTGTCCAGGCATTGATCATGATGGGATCCGGCAGAACGAATTTGGGGGACCAGGCGAGAAAGATCCTGGAACAGATCGATGGTCCCCGTGATCTGAAGGTCTTTGTCAGCCCTTCATGCCCCTACTGCCCTCAGCAGGCGGTCAATGCTATTATGGCCGCTATTGAAAGGCCTGAAATGGTTTCTCTGGAAATCATCGACATCCAGGCAAACCCTGAATTGGCAGGCAGATATTCGGCTCAGTGTGTGCCTCAGACCTATACCAATGAAAGACTCATTGCCCAGGGGGCGCAGCCTGAAGAGCTCTTTATGCTTTCCCTTGATAAGCTGGAACAACAAAATGTTTTTATCCCTGATGATGATGCAGAGGAAATCGAGGCAGATCTCGTCATTGTGGGCGGGGGACCAGCCGGCCTTTACGGCCGGCATTTATGCGGCGCGGAGTGGACTCAATGCCGTTATTATCGAAAAAGACACGCTTGGCGGCCAGGTCGCAACCACGCCATTTGTTGAGAATTATCCCGGCATAACCCAGACCGGCGGGAAGACACTGGTAGATCTCATGGTAAGCCATGCACTCGAATATGCCAGGATTTTTCAGGGGGAGGAGGTGACGGACATTCGGGTTGGAGATCCTATGCTGGTTACAACCAGCAGGAGGCGCTTTCGGACGAAAACGGTCCTTCTGGCAACCGGAGCTAGACATCGCCACCTTGATGTCCCGGGAGAATCTCGGCTTTCCGGTCACGGCGTCAGCTACTGCAGCACCTGTGACGGTCCCTTATTTCGAGGCAGGAAGGTCGTCATTGTGGGCGGGGGAGACAGCGCGGTCACGGAAGCCCTTCATTTAAAGAACATTGGGGTTCATGTGAGTCTTGTCCACCGCAGGGATACCCTGAGGGCCCAGGAGCATCTTGTAACCAACCTCCACCACAACCACATCCCTGTCCTGCTTAATACAGAGGTAAAGGAGATCGGTTGAAAAGACAGGGTAACCGAGGTTTTTCTTTTTGATCATAAGAAAGAGAAGACAACCAGAATGAAAACAGATGGTGTTTTTATCGCCGTAGGTTATGAACCCAGCGTCGAACTGGCACGTAAAACCGGGGTCGAAATCACGCCGGAAGGGTACATCAAACATGATGTGGGCCACCGGACCAATATCTCCGGGATCTACTCAGCTGGTGACGTGGAAGGGGGATACAAACAGATTGTTACGGCCGCGGGACAAGGCGCCGAAGCAGCCCTTTCCATCTTTGAGGACCTTATCGACCCGTACTGGAAAAAAGAAGCGTAAACCCATTCCACACCTCAACAGAAAGGCCTGTTTCCTGAAAAAGACGCCCCTGGGTGCCGGAACCCAACAATTCGATCCGCATGAACGGTTGCCTTCGAATAGATTTCGTGGGATCGGTCTCATGTGATATGAACCGTGACAGCATGTTCCCGGACACCATTGTTGCCGTAGCCCAGTACGTTCCAGTCCGCGTTCAAGGGCTGCTTACTGCCTTCATGATCCATGGCACGCGACATCAGTGTGTACGATCCCTTGTCTCTAACATTCCATACAAACTGCCATTGTCGCCAGGCATATGGCTCGGTTGGGCCAATGAACCGTGCCTGTAACCAATTTTTGCCATTGTCGACGGACACTTCCACACGCCCAACATCCAATTCTCCTGCATAGGCTGCGCCCAGGATGACGACGGGTCCTGCAGGAAGCCTTTCCTCCTGCAAGGGTTGTGTGATCATGGATTTCAGCTTCAGTTTTGTGACCACGTCGCCTGACTTCGGATCTTCACCTTTCTGGAAAATGCGATAAACATTATCCATGAAGTGTCCTTCAGAGGGATGTTCCAGGAGGGTGATCTTTTTTAGCCATTTTACACAATTGGCACCCGTCCACCCCAGGGCCAGGACACGCATGGGATAACCATGCTTCAGCGGCAAGGGTTCCCCGTTCATTTCATAGGCAAGAAGGGTGGAAGACATGGCTTTTTCGATCGGGATACTCCGGATGAATTTTATCCCTGTGGAACCGACGGGGCGTTCAAGACCCTCAAAGCTTACATGCCTTGCGGTGGGCCTCAACCCAGCTTTTTGGAGCAGGTTTTTAAGCCAGATCCCCCCGTAAAGCGCATTGCCAACGCAACCAATGGTCCAGGGATTCCCACTGGCCTTCTCCTTTAAAAGGGTGCGGCCATTCCCTGAGCATTCCAACGTGTTGGCCACCGTGGCCTTGGGCATACGAAGGATCTGATCCATGTTGCATCGTTGTTCGTTCTTCACTTCTCCCCCGATTACCAATTCCCACTCCTCAAGCGGGATAGCCTTCTCCATCATGTCCCCTTGGTTCCGATCAAAAAACACCGAATTGGCCGTAATCCAGGAACGGAGAAATTCGGGAGGTGTTTCCGCGTTCAAGGGTCTTTCCGTCATGAAGCGCATCTCTTTTTTCATGGCATGATTCTCCTTGAAAGATTGGGTGTTCAAACCATCGTTTTACAGAGTTAAGCCGCTAAGGTGTTACAAGACTTCCAGATTAAAGTGATTTTCCCAGATGCCGTGGAGATTGCACTTGATCTGCATCACTAGGGAGACCTTCTTCCCTTTCAGGTCTTCACCCAGCAGCACCGTAAACCTTGCTTTTGGCTTGAGATAACCGTGGGAACGAAAGTCGACCCTGCCGCCGGGTTCATTGTCGATATTCACCTGCAGGTATTCAATCCAGTGTGTCGGACCCATGGGATGTACAACCTCCCCGATGACCACATCTACGTCAAAAGGCTCTCCGGCCTTCACCTTCCCAGGGGCGTTAGTGACCGGTGAGTGTTTTTTTTCGAGGCCCGTCATATGGGCCGGGTCCTTTACCCTGTTGATATTTCGAAAAAGCTCCTCATTGACGGGGATCGGGAAATACTCTTTTGCCACAGCAATTCCTTTGCCCAAGAGCACCGCCGCCCCTCCGAAAAGGACGGCCTTGAGCACGTTTCTACGTTCCATATTGAAACCTCCTTTCTGAAATAACAATGTCAAACTTATCAATTTCAAGCATTGGTCCCGTGGACCGAAAGGCTTTTACACCATGAAGAACGCTCTGCCCGGGCATGAATGCGCCTTTCGGAAACGCCATCAAAATCCCGGTTATCTTCCGGATCTCACATACCGGTAGGTCATGCCAGCAGCCACCACCGCGGGGATGACGCCCAATATGATAAATATGAGATCGGCCGGCATCCGCGCCCACTCAAGCAGCCTTACCCTTTCCTGGTTCAGGTACTCAAGTCCCCTGGCATGCCAATAACCGTTTGTCAGGACATCCCAGAATTGCAGAATGCCGCCGGGAAAAAGGTTGGTCACCACCATTAAGGCAAGACCAATATTCAAGCCCCAGAATGAGACCTTGATATACTTTTCCGGCCGCTCCCATTGTTCATCGGGCATCACCTGGCGAAGTCCCAGAACAACCAGGGCCATGGCCAGCATGCCGAAGGCGCCCATCAGGGCGGAATGACCGTGGTTGGGTGTCAGCAGCGTGCCCACTTCAAAGTAGCTGACGACCGGCATATTGATCAGAAATCCGAATATGCCCGCACCGACGAAGTTCCAAAACCCTACGGCCATCAGAAAATAGAATGCCCACTTGTGGGGTATGACCAGTTCGGATTTGCCGGATTCACCTTTTGTGCCGGTGAGTTTGATGAAATCCCAGGCATCCAGGGTCAAAAGGGTGAGGGGAATCACTTCCAGGGCGGAAAAAAGGGCGGCAAAGGCCATCATGACATTGGACTGACCGGTCCAATACCAGTGGTGGGCGGTGCCGATAAGCCCACCTGCCAGAAACAGGATGGCATCCAGGTAGATAATCCTGGTGGCGGTAAGCCGGGATACCACACCCAGTTGAAAGAATGTAACCGCCACCATAACGGTGACAAAGAGTTCAAAAAAGCCTTCCACCCAGAGATGGATAATCCAAAACCGCCAGATGTCTACAACGGAAAAATTACTTGCGGACCCGAAGAAAAAGGCGGGCAGGTAGAACAGGGGAATGGTGGCCGCCGCAGCCAAAAAAAGAAAGGAGATTTCCCGACTTTCAGATCTTTTTCGAGCCGGCCGAAGGGCTCGATTAATCAGGAAAAGCCACAGGAGCAGTCCGACCACCAAAAGGGCCTGCCAGAAGCGGCCCAGATCCAGATATTCCCATCCCTGATGTCCGAATATGCTCCAGGTTTCCTTGAAAATCTGGTGAATGCCCAGGAGTTCTCCCAGGAGGCTGCCGCCCACCACCAGAATCAAGGCCCAGAATAACACATTGATGCCGATAATCTGTCCCTTGGGCTCCTCTCCCCCAAGTGTGGTGGAAAGGAGCAGCCCTCCTGCGATGTATGCGGTCGCAATCCAGAAAATCGCCAGTTGCAGATGCCAGGTGCGAAGAATATTACTCGGAAAGAGGCGGGACAGGTCAAAACCGTAGAAAGTGCCCGGATCCGCTCGAAAATGCGCAACCGCACCGCCCACAAGGGTCTGCGCGAGAAAAAGAAGCGTCACGATGAGAAAAAACTTCACGATGGCGCGTTGGCTCCGGGTGGTCTCACCTGGAAGCATTTCGGGGGATATGAGCGTGGGCTCGCTCTTCCATCCCAGGTAATCGAATTTCCCGAAGGCGAAGAGGACTGCGGCCAGGCCGCCCAGCAGCATCACAACGCTCAGGGCGCTCCAAAGGATCGCATCCCGCGTCAGGATATTGCCCACCATGGGGTCATAGGGAAAATTGTTGGTATAGGAAAAGGATTTGCCGGGCCGGTTGGCTGCTGAAGCCCAGGCGGCCCACGCAAAAAACGTTGTCAGGTTCCGCAGATCCTGTGGCTCATGGATGAATTTTTTCGGAAGCCCACCCGTTTTTGCAGGCCCCTGAAAATAACGGGTCCAATGATCGATCTGCTCCCCATAGGCGTCCTTTTCGATCCGGGTGAAAGTCAACGTATCGGTTTTTGCATCGTAGCGGTTTTGTTTCAGGAGACTTCGAGTTTCTTCATTGACCATCTCCTGTTGATGTTTATTGAGCTCTTCCCAGTCGTGTCCAAATTCTTTTTGGGAGATGGAGTGGTTGGCGGATACCGCCAATGAATGGAGATAAGCCGCGGAAAAATCGGGGCCCAGATAAGCGCCGTGTCCCCAGATGGTGCCATTTTCCATAAGCGCGTACTTGAGAAACACCGATTGTCCCGCCCGGATATCATCTCCGGTAAACAGAACCTCCCCGCTGGGCCCGATCACTTTTTCAGGAATGGGTGGGGCATTGTTATAGGCCCCGGCGGAGAGATAGGCGAGGACGGCAAGACCGACCAGGAATACCAGCAGTGCGCTGTAACGCCACCAAGAAGAAAGCTCAGAGTATTTTTCTCTTTTTCCGGCCATACGAAAATCCTCCTTCCATTTTGACGAGCATCCTTGTCCCTTTTTTTACCGGGCACCCGAGGGAAGCTAATCTCCAGGCAGCCCGACGGCTCATGTGCGATTTTTTTGAGGATCTTACCAGTCCGGTCATAACCTTTCTATGGGGTCTTGAATCTATTTGCAGGGGAATTGGGTTGTATTCTCCGTTGCAGAGAAAAGATCTGGTGGTTCCCAGGCCCTGGGTGAATAGGATATTCGTCCGCATTATCCTCAACCACAAGGCGGCACTTTTGGGGGCCGCGGGTTGTGCCCTCTCATCATGAGACATGCGTGGAGCCCGTTTTGGCGTTGTACTTATTCCTCCCACCGTCTCATAAGCCTTTCGATACTCAGCCCCTGGACCGCAACCGAGAACACGACCACCATGTACGTGGCCATGAGGATCGTACCCCTTTCCGGACCCAGAGGGAGGGAGAGGGCAAGGGCCACCGCAATGCCCCCTCTGAGGCCACCCCAGGTCAAGATTTTGATCACGTTGGCATTCGTTCTTTTTCTGATTCGCAAAAGGCTGAAGGGAATCCCCACACTGGTCAACCGTGCCAAAAGTACAACCGGGATGAGGATGAGGCCTGCCAAGAGATGTTGGCCCGTAAACTCCAGTGTCAACACCTCCATGCCGATAAGGATGAACAAAATGGCATTCAAAATCTCATCGATTAATTCCCAGAAGGTGTCCAGGTTTCTCCGTGTCGTCTCGGACATGGCAAAAGTCCGGCCATGATTGCCGATGAGGAGCCCTGCAGTCACCATGGCCAGGGGGCCTGAGATATGGATGCTGTTGGCCAGGGTGTATCCCCCTGTGACCAACCCCAGGGTGATCAGGATTTCCACCTGATAGTTGTCCACGCGCTTAAGCATTTGATACGCCAGATATCCGATGCACAGACCGAAAAGGATGCCTCCCACGGCCTCCTCAACAAAGAGGAGAACCGCCTGACCCACGCTGGCATCGTGGCTACCGGTAGCAAGTTTCAAAAGGACCATAAAGATCACTACACCCACTCCGTCGTTGAAAAGGGCCTCGCCAGCCATCTGGGTCTCAAGGGCCTTGGGTGCTTTCATGGTCTTTAGTATATTCAATACCGCAACAGGGTCAGTAGGGGAAATCAGCGCACCGAACAACAGACAATGCATCAGTGAAACCGGAATTTCGAGCAGCCTCAGAAGCAACCATGTGAGCACGCCCACGAAGAGGGTGGAGAGAACAACGGCCCCGGTTGCAAGGGAGGCGACCACCCATTTCTGATTCATGAGTTCATTAAGTTCCACGTTCAGCGCCCCGGCAAACAGCAGGAAACCGAGCATGCCGTTTAAAAGAAGCCGATTGAAATCAATGCTTCGCAAAACGCCCAGGACTTCTTCTTTCCCGGCCCAGCCGAACTGTCCCGCGATGATAAGGGCCGATGAGAGGATCAGCGCGGAGAGCATCAATCCGATGGTCCTGGGGAGATGAAAATAGCGGTAGTTCAGATAGCCGAAGAGGGCCGAGAAGGGTACCAGGACGCTAAAAACGTCAAACATATCCATAGGGTGAAAGCAACCCCCCTACCCTGAAGTTCCGGGAGCGCCGGGTGCCTGAAACTTGGTGGTTGACGGACGCCGATCGCTACCCATCTGTAGCATTTCATCCATATCCTTGAGCGCTACCGTGGCCGTGATCAGCGAGAGGTGGGTAAGGCCCTGGGGAAAATTGCCAAGCATCTCTTTGGCTTCTGGGCCATACTCCTCGGAAAAAAGGTCCAGGTCATTTCCTGTGGAAACGGCCCGTTTAAACACCGAATGCGCATCATCGAGACGCCCCTGCCTTGCCAGGCACTCCGCAAGCCAGAAAGAGGCCGCCAGAAAAACACCTTCTCTTCCCTCCATCCCATCGTCCTCCGCAGCATACCTTCGGAGAAGTCCGGCTTCTTCCAAATCTTCCCGCACTGCATCAGTTGTCCTGATCATACGCTCATCCCGGTATTCCACAAATCCCATGATCGGAAGCAGCAGCAGTGAGGCGTCCATTTTCGGGCGATCAAAAGCCTGTATAAAGACACCCCGATCCCGGTCATACCCTCTCTTTTCGATAGTCCCAAGAATCTCTCTCCGCGTCTTTTTCCATCGGTCCACGGGGCCGCTTAGGCTGAGCTCTTCAGCAAGTTTGATCCCGCAATCCAAAGCGAGCCAGCACATGGCCTTGGAATGGACGTAATGGCGAAGCCTGCCTCGAATTTCCCAGATACCGTGGTCCGGATCTTTCCATCGGTCCGCAGCCGCATTGACCAGTTCGACTAGGAACTCCCAGTAATCGTCGTCGGGCACATTGCCCCAATCGTACCAGGTCCTTGCGAGTTCAAGGAGTTCACCGTATACGTCGAGCTGTATCTGACTTTCCGCCGCATTCCCCACCCGCACAGGCCGTGACCCTCCGTACCCTTCCAATTCCATTATTTCAATTTCCTTCAAGCGTCTCTCTCCACCCACCCCGAATAGGATCTGAACCTCCTCGGCGCTCCCTGCGGCCGTTCGCTCGACAAACCGTCTGAAGCCGTCGGCCTCGCGGACATAGCCCAGTTTTCCCAGGGATCGAACCGTGAAGGTAGAATCTCGAATCCAACTGAAACGGTAATCCCAATTCCGCTGTCCCCCTGCGATCTCGGGTAGAGAGGTTGTAGCCGCGGCTGCAATGGCCCCGGTCGGGGCGTTGGTGAGTCCCTTGAGCACAATGGCCGAACGCCGGGCGTACCCTGCATAAGGTGATTCGATCTTGCCCTTTGAGGTCCAGGCTCGCCACCATTGGAGGGTTTCGTCCAGCCGAAGGTCCAACTCCTCAATGTCCGGGGCGCTCACCAGTCCTTCGTCAAGATCCTCCGGCTTTCGGTAAAGAATGGACAGATGGACGCGTTTCCCTTGTTTCACGGCACAGGATCCTAGAATTCTGTGGCGGTACTTCATGTCCAATCGAAAATTGAAGGAAATGAGAAGACCGTAATGGCCACCGATCGCAATATAGGAACCTTTGTCTTTTCGCCTGATCCACGGCCTGATGGCGCCATAATCGAAGCGGGGGGTGATGTCAAACTCAAATCGGATCTCTCCATCGAGTCCCTCCACTATCCTTAACATCTGCTGGTGCGGGTGGTGCTGTCCTCCCTTCCGCATGGTAAAGAAATCCAGGAGCCGCGCCGCCCCGTTCCCATTCCTGAATGTGGTCTCGAGAATCAGTGTGTCCTCCAGATAGCGGCGAGAGGTTTCGTAGGGGTGTGCCGGTGATATCTGACAATATCCCCCCCTGTTCCAATCCAGGATGCGGCCGAAGCAACTCCCGGAATCGATCCTCGGCATACAGCACCAATCGATGGAGCCCGATCTGGATACGAGTGCGGAAGAATGACAATCAGCGATATACGCGTAGTCACTGATAGGCGGATAAACGCCCCTATTCATTTTCTTGGACTTCACTGAATCTTTCTCCATAGGCACAAGTTAGACCGTCACGCCAGCACCGGCGTCCTGATTTAGATCCAGGCCCTTCTCTCGTCGCCAGGTTGGCGCTGTGGATCCCTCTCGGCTCGGGAGGCGAGTGAGAGCAGGGTGTCAGGCGCTGTAATATTGATACATGGGTGAAACGAAGATCCGGTTCTCGATTTTGTGGCGGACTTCCCTTTTCATGGCGTTTTCCGAACCCATCGTCGCGCCTCATCCATCTCATTGGTGTCGAAATAACGCACACGGGCGTGCGTAAAAGGTTTGGCGAATTCGGCCAGCCCCTTTTCCCATTTGTCCTCTCCGACGATGGCCAGGCGCTCAATGTCGTTGAAGTGTTTGAGGGCAAATTTCCCCTCTTCCCAAGCAGCGCCGGCTGTCCAGCCATGGAAGTCACGGAGCTCCACAAGGAGCCGAATCTTGACTCCGGTTTGCATAACGCCTTCCAACTGTGGAACGAAAAGCTCGTAATCCTCCTTTTCCAGTTTTCCGATAAATGTGAGGGTTACGATCTTACCAACCGGCTCCTCTTCCAGCCTAATTTCATTGAACCCCATCGTCATGTATGCCCTCCTCTCTCAATGGCCAAGGCGCCATTGCGGCAATAATCATTCTGAACCTCCACGATCATCCATCCGTATCTGCCACCCATACCCATACCTCCAATTGGATGGTTACACATGGCGAATAAGTCCTTTTCCTGAGCCTAATAGAACCGATATTTTCTTATGGACAGTAAACGGTTTTCCCATGAAATTGCTATAAGGTCGATCCTGTATATTGCTTTGGTATCGTGCGTATGTAGATCTGAGAGAAACGCAGGGGTTTCCCTCTGGAAACAAGCGGCATGGCAAAAAGCGCTGTTGAGTCGGTCAATCGGATCTGGTGATCTTTTCGGAGACGGTGAAAGGCTCCGAAAGGGATGATTCAAGGGAACGGCTCAAGGTCGAGGCTTGCTCCCTGTTGGCTTTGCGGCTGGCCCTCCTCCCCGCATGGAACAAGAATACACTATCTACCCCATTGCTGAATCCAGCCTGAAATGGTACAAAACAAACACTGTTAAGGGGATGACGATTACGATCCTGATTGTGGCGGAGATAATAGGGAGTACCAAGTCTTGCGGAAAAAATGATAGACTATGTTTGTCGTGCGTATCATAAAAGGTATGCGGATGATCTCAGAAAAGGAGAAGCGGATGTGATGGTCAAAGACCTGACAACTGTAAGGGGGAAACGTTCTGCAAGTCACAGAGGAAACGCCCCTGCCTCTGCGTCGGAAAATATGGAAAAGATCTTTTCCCGAATAAGAGACAAGAAGGTGGTTGTTTTTCTTGATTATGATGGTACGCTCACGCCTATTGTGGATGATCCTGAAAAGGCGTGCCTATCTGATTCCATGCGGGCGGTACTGAAGACCGTGGCGGATCACTTCCCTTTGGCAGTAATCAGCGGGAGAGATCTGTCCGACATCCAGAATCTTATCGGTATGCAAGACATCTACTATGCAGGAAGTCACGGATTCGATATTGTGGGACCGGGAGGGATGCGAATGCACCATCAAAAGGGAGCGAATTGCCTTCCCAGCCTCGATCGGGCGGAGAAGGCGCTGAAAGAGAAAGTGAACCTTGTCCCGGGTGCATGGATAGAGCGTAAACGATTTTCCATTGCTATCCATTACAGGAAGGTAAAGGATGACGATGTGGCATCGGTGAAAGAAATGGTGACAGAGATCGTGGGGCGCCACACTGACCTTCGCCGGGCCGATGGGAAAAAGGTCTTAGAACTCCAGCCGAAGATCGACTGGCATAAAGGCAAGGCCTTGTTGTGGCTGCTGGACAAGCTGGAATTGGACAATGCCGACGTGGTCCCCATTTATATGGGCGACGACGTGACCGACGAGGATGCTTTCACAACCTTACAAGACCGAGGAATAGGAATCGTGGTCATGGATCAGCCCCGGCCTACGAACGCGCAGTATCGTGTAGATGATCCTGGCGAGGTTGAACAGTTTCTTAGAAAGCTCGTTTCAATAGAGAAAGGAGAAGATGGATGAGCGTATGGTCCCTGATCTATGAAGAAGGATTTAGCCCTGAGCATCAGAGACTGCAGGAAGCCTTGTGAACCCTGGGAAACGGCTATTTTAGAACACGGAGTCAGGCCCTGAACCTTGAGATGTTGCCTGCAAGCTGAAAAATCACAGCATCCAGGGGCGGACAGAAGGCCGTACAGGTCGGGTACAAAGAGGATCTCTACGACCTCCGGGAGGAGAAACACCTTGAAATTGAAGGATGATGTGGGCCCCCACCTAGAAAGAAATGAGGGAATGGAGATTTGGTCCTTACCTCCGTTCCTCCATTATTTTCGTGCTTCTAACTTTCCGTTATGGACTACTTCTTGACCATGTCCCTGCCACAACATTGCAGCGGGACGCTACACGCCTCCTTTTGGCCGGAGCCACAGGTGCAAGCCTTGGAAACGCTCAGTTCAAGACCGCAGCTTTTGCAAACGAATGTATCTCCCTGTTTCATTTCTGCGCAATTAGCCATTTTGTTTTCCTCCTTTCAATTCAAAAACTTGAATAAGGTGCCTGTCCGCAGATTCCAGACTGCTGTTGATTATGCCTGCAGACTTCCACGGCCAGTCAGATCATCTCCTTAATGCCTTTGTTTAGCTCATCGTAATCGACGAAGGCAACGATTTCCTCAAAAAATTTGACGTACTTGTAACTTTCTTCCATCGAGTTCTCCTTCCTATCCCTCAAGCCTTTGCGTGAGAATGAAGGGGTTGATTCATGATCTTCAAGAAATTCGTGTGGTGCTTAGCCCGGTTTTCAATGAGGCGGTAGACACCCAGTTTTATCCCATCCTGAACCACCATCCAGACCAGATTGTAAACCCAGACCATGCCGACTACCTTCCAGGGGAGGCCAGGAACCAGCCAGCCGAATCCCGTCATCAGGACGGCCAAGACCTGGGTTCCCACAATGGCCCAGAAAAGCTGCCAGGAAGGATAGGGCGCCCTCCAGAAGGCCTTTTTCGTGCGGGTGAGAAAAAGCATAAGGTGACCTCCCGCCACTAATTGGAGAAAGATCAAGGTTTGGAGCTGAGGCGTGTTCAGGTGAAACACCTCTTTGCCGATGAGGAGCAGGCCGAAGCTTTCCAGAATGGCCAGAAATCCCAGGATGCTCGAAACGGAGAGCACCCGCTGCATTTCCCATCTCACGGGTTTGCGACTGAGCCAGGTGTTGTCGTAGGCGATGGCCATAATAGGGATGTCGTCGAGCAGCGCAAGGAGAATGATCATAACGGGCGTGAGGGGAAAATAGTCAAAAAGGATCATGGCCAGCACCACAAAAAACATGATGTCGATGGTCATGGCGATGCGGTAGATGGTGTAGCTCATCATCCGCTCAAAGATTTGTCGCGCTTCCTCCACTGCTTTTATGATCACCGAAAGTCCCGGTGCCGTAAGGACGAGGGATGCCGCCGACTGAGCGGCATTGGTAGCTCCCGAGACCGCCACCCCCGCGTCCGCCTGCTTCAGGGCAGGGGCGTCGTTCACACCATCCCCGGTCATGGCCACGAGATGGTTTCGTTCCTGCAACGCTTTCACGATGCTATATTTGTGTTCAGGAAAAACTCGGGCAAACCCGTCTGCAGCTTCAATTTTGAGGGTCGCATCATGGCTGAGGTGAAGGGTTTCGCGCTCCCCTCCAAAGAGCTTGTCGGCCGCCTGAATGTTGGTTCCCATTCCCAGTTGACGAGCGGTCTCCCGGCCGATGGCCACGTCATCTCCGGTCAACATTTTCATCTGGATGCCGTGTTCTTTCGCCTGGTTCACGGTTTCGGCGGAGTCTTCTCTGGGAGGATCAAACAGGGAAATGATGCCTAAGAATTGCCAATCTTCATTCATGTTCCGCCTGGCAACCCCCAGGGTGCGGTATCCTTTGGTGGCGAATTCATCCACTGCGTTCAGCGCTGCCTCCTGGGTTTCCTTGTCTATGGGGCAGAGGTCGAGGATGACCCGGGGTGCCCCTTTGGTGACCTCGAAGGATTTGCCCTGATCGTTTTTAACTGTGGCTTCTGTGCGTTTGCCCACAGGATCGAAGGGAACAAACTTGACCTGATGGTAGCTCTTGAGCACATTTGCATCGTCCAGCCCCCCCAGAACTGCCTGATCAATGGCATCCTGATCTTCTTCTTTTGATGCCAAAGAACCTGCCAGGATCAATTCTTGACGGTTTTCAGCTCTAAAAGGAACCGAATCCCCCAAAGTGAGCCTATTTTGAGTCAGAGTTCCGGTTTTGTCGCAACAGAGGATGTCGACTCCCGCCATTTCCCCAATGGACTGAAGGCGGGAAACGATGGCTTTCTTTCGGGATAGGGCGAGAGCGCCCAGGGCCATGGTCACCGAAAGCACGGCTGGCATGGCTACGGGGATGGAGGCCACCACCAGAATCAGGACAAACTGAAGGAGGTCGAGAATGCTCACACCGCGCATCAACTCCACCACCACCAGGATAATGCTGAGCCCGATGGCCATGAAGATGAGAAAATTGCCGATCCGAAGGACGGCTTTCTGGAAATGGGAAACTGCCCCGCGCGCTCTACCAGTTTTGCGGTACGGCCGAAATAGGTGTTGGATCCGGTTGCGGTCACCAGCGCCACCATCTCTCCCTGTTTGGCAACAGACCCGGAATAGACGATTTCACCCGTCTTTTTTTCCACAGGCATGGACTCGCCCGTGAGTGCGGACTGATCCACGCTCAGGTAGTCTCCACCCACGAGTTTGACGTCAGCGGGGATGATGTCTCCGGGCCGCATGCGGATCACATCCCCCGGGACGAGTTCCCGTGCGGGGAGACCTTGCCACTTTCCTTCACGCTGCACTCGGGCCTTGAGGGCCAGCTGTTCTTTCAGGGCTTCAAGGGCGTTTGAAGCCTGGTACTCCTCCCAGAAACCAATCACCGCATTAAACAGGAGCAAAACCATGATGATGATGAAATCGGCCCAGTGGTGAACCGCGAACGATAAAATGGCCGCAATTTCGATCATCCAGGGGATTGGCCCCCAGAAATAGCCCAGAAACTTGAGAATGGCGTTGACCTTCTTTGCTTCGAGGGCATTTGCTCCGTATCGCTCAAGCCTCTTACGAGCCTCGGCCTGGCTCAGCCCCTGGGGACTGCTCTCGAAGATTTCGTAAAGTTCTTCAACACTCTTTTTTTCAACCTCGCCACTGCTGATTTCCTTTATGCCCATCAGTTCGTCTCCCTATCTCTCTTGTTGAATGACATCGGGAAGAAGAGAATCCTTTACTGCTTCGTAACGAATCGGGCAGGGTGCCTGGTGCTTCTCTTGCTTCAGATAGATCCGTGACAGCCTTTCTCATTTAAGTTTAAATATTTAGATGAAAAAGGAACAATGTAAATAGGCTTAATCATGTATTTCCGACATCTGTTGTACTCAGTATCTGAGAACAATTGCCGGGCGGCATGAAATAACAGGTGAAAAAAGCCAAGGTGATGCCTCCGTCGAACTGCTCTAAGGAGATCTTTGATCATGCAGAGAAGTTAAAACCCTTTCGCTATTTTCCTGCCCAAAAGGCCAAGTACTGACTTCAGCACGTACCCTGGGTAGAGCGTCAGGATAATTTGCCTGGAGGAATTCAATGAGCCTTTCCCTCACCATACAGCGCAGTTCCCAGGTTCGGGATGAGTCTGCGGCACTCATGAGTGCCCTCAGTTCTAACGTTTTATCGGTTGCGTTGGTTACCTGCAACGAACACACGCGGCCATCCCATGCGACGGAATTCGTCAGGATACGAGAAAGCTCATCTCTCACCTCCTGAACGGGTACAGTATAATCCACATAAAGGAAAACCGTTCCCAGAAGTTCGGCTGATGTCCGTGTCCAGTTCTCAAATGGCTTTTCAATGAAGTACGTGATGGGCACGATCAGGCGGCGCAAATCCCAGATCCGAATGACCACATAGGTCAGAGTGATCTCTTCAATACGGCCCCACTCTTTCTCCACGATGACCACATCATCATAGCGTATGGGTTGAGTGACGGCAATCTGAATCCCGGCGAGCAGGGTGGCGATAGAGCGTTGTGCTGCCAGGCCAACAATGATACTGGCAATTCCTGCTGATGCCAGGATGCTAGTGCCCAGATTGCGTACTTTGTCAAAGGTCATCAGGATGATGGCAAGGGCCAGTATTCCCACAATGATAACCGCCACCTTCTTTAGAATATGGATTTGCGTCTGGATCTGGCGCGCCCTCAGATTGTCCGCGACATCAATCTTGTAACGGCTGAGTATGACATCTTCAAAAATATAGATGATTTTTATCACCAGCCATGCAACGGAGCCCGTTAGGGCGAGACTGACGGTCTGCTTTAGGAAGAGCAGGATGCCCGGCTGGAGTTTGATCAACGGAAAGAGGAAATTACAAAACAGAAGAGGAAGGATGAACCGCATGGGGCCCCGGCAATGTCTCACCATGGAATCGTCCATGGCGCCATGTGTGCGTTGAGCCATGAGCCGACCGATCTTGAAAAGCAGATAGTGCACGACAAGTCCCAGGACGATACCGCCAATCAACCAGGCAATGACCTGCCAGTGCTGAATAAAGCCGCTCACAAGACTCGGCGCCATAGATCCTCCCTTCCCCTGAATAAACTTATCCAGATATCAACCTGGGGAATACTTCATCCGTCCTAAAAGCTTTGGAATAACGATGTTGATCAACCGAGGTTGAATCATGTCTGTCCTGCTGACCCGTGAAATGAGCCTTCAGCAGTGTACCTAACCGCACCTTGTCCCTATTTATTTCATGCGTTATGAATACAACATGCGCAACACCGACACGATATACTTTCAAACGATCAACCCAAATTCTTTCCCAAGGCAATCCGCTCAATGTTCCTATGCTATCCTGTATCCCCTAAATGCCAATAGGGGATATCCTTTATTCCAAGACCATAAAGACCCTATTTCGATACCTTCCCATCCACCCAACGCGATTGACGCCCCGGCGTGGTGTCACAGTTAAAGATGAGATAAATGAGCCATCGGACATCTCACATTTGGATCGGAAGAAAATACATGATCAACCCCATGGTTGTTTTCCCTGAAAAACTGTAACAAGCTCAATGGGAAGTCGGATGTCCATCAGTTTTACCCCCGACAAGCCATGGGCGGTTGATGGATTAATGACCCGGGCCGACTAACGCGAACAGTTTCATCAAACACTTCATCAAGACGAACTCCGGAGGCTTAACCCCCGGGGTCTTGTTCGGCGACAAATCAAATCAATTCAATCGGAGGTGAGGTCATGGCTTTGAATTTCAGGATCTTGCGATATCAGAATGGAGCTGTCCTGCACCTTAGGCTGACAGGTGACTTTGACGGCAGTTCCGCCAAAGAATTACTCAATGTCCTGAAAAAATCTGGAATCCATGTGGGCAGAGTAATCATTCACACGGATGGGCTCAAGGATATTGATTCTTTCGGAAAGAGGGTCTTTCAAGAAGAACTTTCAAGGATAAAGAAATCCCCGGTCAATGTCGTCTTCGAAGGAGAGAAAGGTGATTTGTCATCTTGGTAGGATACACCATGCCATGCGCTACCATATGTTTCTTCGGCCTCACATCCATCGTATGGAAAGAGCGGTGTTAGGTTTCCCGAAGTGGTTGAAGACCATCTTAAGTCGGCTCGGATACCTAGGCGGCGCTGCATTTTGTGATTTGTACAAAGATCGTTTCCTATATGTTCCGGACTTTGATTCAAGGAATCAAGGCCGCATTTTTTTGGATGAAACGGATATGGAGACTTTTTGAAGAACACTGTGCTGAGTAGGTTTGATCTCATTTTGGAATTATGCGGGTCTTCTGAAGTCCGTTTTATGGCATCGCCTGAAAGGGGAAGGTCGTAAAAACGGACCCATGAAAAATCCGAAAACGGAACCCCGGGCACGGTACCTCAGAGGAGCAGCTGTGGGGTAACGGGTATTTATTGGAAAAATAGGGTATCAAACCCATTTCCCCAGTGATCCACAGGGCGGTAATATGGAGACCATTCAGGACCGAATTTCTGAACCCTTTATTATTGTTGGAAGGAGAAGCCATGAGAGGGGGAGTGTTCAGGGTCTTACTTTACCTATTGTCCGTGACGTTACCGGTGTGGCTGTCCACATGGCTCGGTTTGGAGGCCGAAGGAATCCTCCATGATGTGGCAATCAATTTTGCCCTTGTTGGATTCATGATGCTGATGTTTCAGTTTTTGCTGGCGGCCCGGGTTAAATGGATCGAGCAGGCCTTTGGGCTGGACATGTTGATTCGGTACCATAAATATGTGGCGGTGGCGGCGGTAGGCTTTTTGATTCTGCATCCCATCCTCCTGGCCGTTGCCCATGGAAAACTGACCCTGTTGATCGGATTGAATCTGCCCTGGTACATATGGGTGAGTAAAGCAGCCCTCATATTGGTCATCGCCAATGTGCTGCTAAGCGTCTATCAGGGCCGGATAGGCCTGAAATTCGAAAAATGGCGTTTCGTCCATAATCTGGTTGCCCCAACCATCTTGGTGCTCATCTTTGTGCACCCCTGGTTTGCGGGGGACGATCTAAAACTGCTTTCCATGCAGGCCCTATGGATCATCATGGCGCTTATGGGCGCGTGGATGTTCGTCTATCACCGGTTCCTTCGACCGAAACGGCTGGCCCGGCAACCTTACCGGGTTACGGAAGTGCAACAGGAAACCGGGAATGTCTGGACCGTCAAACTGGCGCCCCCTGCCAGGCGGGGCATTGCCGACTATCTGCCGGGCGAACCTGGATAAAAAGATTTTCTATATCTGCGGTCCGCAGAAAATGGCCGAAGGGCTTATCAACACCCTTTTTGAAATGGGCGTTTCGGAGAAACAGATTCGGCGGGAGATCTTTTCATTCTTGGATTGAAGGGGGTTACCATGAGAAAAACAATCCTGCGTCGAGCGACAATTGCGGTGGTTGCGGTTTTGTTGGTCGTAGCCGTACTCTTGGGCGTGGTGAAAAACACTGTTATATCGCACCCGGAAGCCCACGAAACCCATGAAGAACATGAACACAGCAGAGGGGATGAATCGTAAGAGATTTCTGGCCCTTTCGGTTACGGCACCCTGGGACGGGTTCCGGTGGGGTGCTCCTCGATTCAGCCCTATATTTTTGAAGCGCTCTCTCTCAGGCGGGAACAGCGAAAGCTATTCGTGAAAAAGGCGTCCCTGTTCCACAAGGAGCTTGATAAGAAGAGGGAAAGCCTGGGAGAACTCATCTCCAGTGTTGCCAAGGGGAAGATCGATATCTGCCCTAAAACGCACGATACAGGGCGATATAAAAAGAGAATCTGTTGCTGGAGGTATTTGTTAACCCATGACCGGCTGAGAGCAAGAGCTGGAATCTCCCAACCAACGGGATGCTGGCTCCGACGTTAAAACCGCTGCTGTCCAGCCCACCTGCTGTGTCGGCAGTCTGGTAGAAAATCTCCCCTCCCAGGTAAAAGGTGTCAGAAAAAGAGTACTGCAATAGAATGCCTGAGAACCAGTAGTTCTTGTTTCCCGAACCGGGCTTGATCCAATAGCCTCCGCCTCCATAAGTGGTCCATCTGCCGAAGTCCTTCTGCAGCCAGAGCGGGAGGAAATACTGGGCCTGCCCATTGCCCAAACCTTTGTTCTGGTTCCCTGTTGGTACTTCGACGAGCGGGAATATCCCAATGGCCGGGAGCCCATCGGTTTCATGAACCAAACGGTATTTAATCCCGATCTCCGTGTCACCGTAGCCGAAATGCGAAGCGCTACCTCGCGGTGCGTCGTAGGCCATGGGGGCAATGAGATGGAACTGCGTATCGTGCAGGATGCCATAGTTTAATTCCACTGCTGGCCCTACCCCACGCGTACCCTCCGCATCTCGTGTGCCAGGGGTGTACGCCTCATATTACGTTCCAAACTCGGGAAAATGATGGTTGACGAAAAACGTCCAGAAATACTCCCAGCGATTGCTCAAGACGAGAGATCGAAGAGTAAGAACCGTCTGACCACCATTAATGGACCATCGCATGCCTGACTTCTTCATTCGGGCACCAATGAGATTTTTACACGCGGCTTCAACGACACCACTTCCGATAGGGAGTTTGTTCTGCTGCAATTCAAAGTAACTCATTCTCCTTTTGTTACGCTGGAGGTACTTGAGCTCTGCTTCAATTTCCGGGTTCTTTTTTGTTTTGCTCCGTCTGTATCGCACGGCCCGAATCACCTTGGAAGCGCCGTTGGGATCTTCCTTTAGGATAGTCCGGTGTTTTTTGTACCAGGCCTTTGCGTCTGATGAATCTTTGAAAAAGAGTTCGGACAATTTTGAGAGATGCTCACAGACGTGGAAGAAATCAACCACATGAATCGCATCGGGGTATTTTTTACGAAAAAATAGCCATAAATCGCGGGCGCCGTCCGCAATACATACAATGTATTTAAATTGGTGTTTGTTGGTTGTGGCTTCCACTTCTTTTTCAAGAAGGCGTTTAGCCTGGGTTTTTCCTTTCTCGGGCATACGGCCGATATACACAGTATCCAATCTGTTGCCTTCGACATCGTATGTGCTGACAGTGGCTGCTGTGGCGTGTTTCCACTTCTCCTTTCTGATTAAAACGGATGTGGAGTCCATGCTCATTGCCAAGGTCACGGCCTGTTTAGGAACCGCTTGCTTAGATTGAATCGTATGAAGAAACTCACTTGTTTCCAGAAAATCGCCAACATATTCCAGGACCCTTTTAACGGTCCCTTCTGAGGGTTTCATAAGGGTCCATTTCTTACAATGCTTAATAAATTCTCTAAGGGTCATAGAGGCCAAGCTGTAACAGATGTACTCAGCAGCAGCAAAACTTACATAGTCATTGATGAACTTGAGTTTTACCTCAAGGGGGCAGATGCTGCGATTTGCCGTGTTACTCTGGTAAATGCCTCGTTTAAGGGAAATTTCACCTAACAGGGTCAAATACCGGCCCAGCGCAAGGAATTTACGATAGTGTTTCTGGCCTTCATGGATAATGGCCTTAGACCGTTCGTCGTTTTTCAAAAACAACTCACTCAACCCAGACGCTCCGGATTTGCCGAGAGTTTCAATGAATTGTTTTTCAACATATTGAATTCGTGCACCATCAAATGGGTACTTGGCGATGGAGCTGAGTTGTTCCACTACGCCAGCGCGAATAGCCGATATTATTGAAGATGAGACGCCCTTTGTTTCCATATGTAACAAAATATACTACCTTTGTCACATAGTGTCAACTTAAAAATGTTAATAACCCTATTTTACAGGCAATTCATAACGTAATATGAGGCGTACACCCTGTGCCAGTCGAAAAAATGTAGGTTTCACCGTGAAGATAGTCGACCGGGATGGGATCATCAGTGCGAAAAGGCGGCCCAGCAAAGGTGCTTGTGATCGGGATGAACCACAGAGTCGCTATGGTATGGGACATGCATAAGATGATAACATTTAATCGTGAACCAAGCATAAGAAATATGATTGCGACGTTACCGGAGTCGATCCCTTTCAACGGCCAGATTCACAGCCGCTTATGTCAAGGTTCAATCGTTTCGCCAAATAAATTTAAAGATGATGCGGATCCCCACCTTCAAAGAAATGAGGGAACGGAGATTGGGTTTTAACTTCTGTTCCCTCGGTATTTTCGTCCTTCCAACTTTCCCTTACGGACTACTTCTTGACCATGTCCCTGCCGCAACATTGCAGCGGGACGCTGCAGGCCTCCTCTTGGCCGGAGCCACAGGTGCAAGCCTTGGAAACGCTCAGTTCAAGACCGCAACTCTTGCATACAAGCCTATCGCCTTGTTTCATGTCTGCGCAGTTTGCCATTTGATTTCCTCCTTTCATCTCTTGAGAGAAGCTACACGCCCATCCCGAAATAGATCAACCAGGGAACTTCAAAGTGACTTTCTCTTCATCATTATTTTTTTCCGCCTTCACTTTCAAATCGATACTTCCTTCACGGATCCCTAATGCCAGATGGGTACTCCCTTTGTCCTTTTCCAGATAGGTTATCCCTCGAATGACGTCAATGATCCTCTGACCGATATCCGGACCGGGTGACGGCATTTCCGAATCTTTGTATTCAGCGATGACCTTGATGTCTCCGTCACCGGAGTTAAGAATGGAAATCTTTTTCGCATTCATATTAATTCCGTGAAGGGTCGCCAGGGCCAACCATTTCAAGACCGCTTCCTCGTCATCCTCCCTTTTACCCAGCTCAGACATCTCCTTCAGTGGATCAGTGGTCGCAAAACAATCGATCAGTTCCTGGGTCTTTTTGTGTAGTGACTCTTTATCTTTCATGAGAGCTTCCCTCTCCTTACCGCTTTCGGGTTATTTCTTCCACAACCCATGGATATTGCAGTACTCTCTTGCGATGACCTGATTGGCGTCGATCTTGAATACCGCCTCCGGGGCCATCCCGGGTTTGAGGAACTGCCGATAAGCATTGCCGTCCGCGATGAGTTCGATCCACTCGATGTAGTGCTTTTCCTCCATGGGATGGGGAACCTGGCCCACAGTCACCTTGTACCCGTCCTTCATTTTCTCCACGACCGGGACGTGCTTTTCCTTGGCTGCATCCACCGTATTTTCCTTATGAAGCTTCATGGGCGCGCCGCAGCAGACGAGTTCACCCTCTCCGCCGTGCAGCACTTCCACGATGTTTCCACAGGTTTCACATTTGTAGATTTCAAGTTGTTCTGCCATTGTCTTCCTCCTTGTATAAAATAAAATGGGGTTGTGACGACCACGCGGTCGCCGTTTTCCTATGGCTCATTATGGAACTCTTAGACCGTGTTATAGTGATTTTTATTCCATGGAAATGGGGTCATGACTGTATTTTGACTGAAAAGCGAAGGTAGCATCCAACGCGGAGGCAAAAACAGTTGATGGGCTTTCTCAAAGACGCCTTTCATACATAAGCTGCCGAAAGTCAGTGTCTCGGTTTTCCCATTTTGATGAGCCGGTTTCTCTTCTCGCTGTAAATGAGTCAGATCAGCGCTTTTTTTATGTATCACATTCACATATGCAGACGGTAAAGGCTCAAACAAGTCTGATGACCGATGCCATCTTGAAATCCACGACCGTCTACCGTGCGAATACTGGACAAATACCGGATTGCACTCATTCACGAAATATATGTTACATGATATTTTTGATGCCAAAAGACCATCGATAAGAAAAAGGCCAAAGATGCAGGCACGCGGTCGGCTCATGATAGGGCATCGTTTGATCGAACGGATGCATGCGATCATTCAAGGGGTGGTTGATCTTATCGGTAAGCCTGCTGATCAAACACATCATGGCAAAGAGGAAGACGTCTTCTTTCAACAGTTGCGCAAATGCCGTCTGTCTGCTCATGACCGAACCATGCCGACCGAGTTGCTTGAAAGAAATATCCTAAGGAGGCAGCTGATCAACATCGGGGACTCGCAATATTTCTTTATCATGAGGAATACCCGCTATTCCCGCCTGTCTTGTTGGCTTTAGGGAAGTAACATGAATAGCTATAGCTCATAATCGATACAGTTTGATGCAGAATGGGATGGAGGCACAAAGATGGAGAAACAGAGGCATGCCAGGGAACATGAAGAGATGTGGGATGTGGTCATTATCGGAAGTGGACCGGCGGGGCTGCAGGCGGCCATCCACGCCAGGGGGGAGGAAGTGCTCCGTCCTGGTCCTGGGGAGGCTCCAAAAGAGCAGTGCTGCCCGTGCCCATATCGAGAATTACTGCTGCATTGACGGCCGCGAGGGAATGGGTCTCCTCAAGCAGGCCCGCACAAAGGCGGAAGGATCGGGGGCCGTTTTTATTGAGGAGGATGTTGTGGCTCTATCCGCCATTAACGGAGCTTTCACGGCAGAACTGGAGGGAGGAAAGAGCGTCGCTACCAAAACCCTGATCCTGGCCATGGGGATTTCCCGAAACAAGCTGGAGTTCCCTGGTGAAAAGGAATTCCTGGGGAAAGGCGTCAGCAACTGCGTGGATTGTGATGCCGGGTTTTACAAAGGACAAGACGTCGCCATGGTGGGATGTGAAAGTGGCGCGGTGACCGGCGCCCTGACGCTTCTTTTCTATGCAAAGGCGGTCCATTTGATCTGTGGGAAGCTTGAGGTTTCAGGCCCCCTCGGGGAACGCATCAGAGAAACTGCCATTCAGATCCACGAAGGGGCGGTCATAAAGGAGATCGTCGGTCAATCGGCGGTGGACGAGGTCATTCTGGAAGCAGCCTTCTATGCAAGAAGACAGTCATAAGAAAGGAGCTGGTCAGGAAAATGACTGACGGTCCGACTACGACGCTGCAATCAATGCAACTCGGCAAAGTGATTGATATGAATATCTATCTAAAATGTCAATGTGTCCATAAAATAAGGAGAAAACAAGATGACGAAAGACCAGGTTGAAAAAGCTTTAAACGACATTAGGCCTTCTCTTCAAGCAGATGGGGGGAATGTTGAGTTGGTGGATATTGAAAACGATATCGTCAAGGTCAGACTGACCGGCGCGTGTGCCGGTTGTCCCATGTCTCAGATGACGTTGAAACAAGGGGTTGAACAACACCTAAAGAAAATGGTGCCTGAGGTCTCAAAGGTGGAAGCCGTATAGACCGATGAGGAGAAGGACCCGGAGGATGCGAAAATAGAAGGTATGGGTGCCATCCTCTGCTCTTGAGGGCCGCCGGGGGTTGGTAAGACCAGCCTGGGGCAGAGTATTGCCCGGGCTCTGGGGCGATTGCGCTGAATC
>Ga0315535_1000294_pt1 | contig 35142 bp, 24 predicted proteins | sample SalMarSW160220MG_2_FD_203092 | JGI IMG/M metagenome (GOLD analysis project Ga0315535, IMG submission 203092) | Salt marsh sediment microbial communities from the Plum Island Ecosystem LTER, Massachusetts, United States - Salt Marsh Sediment SW1602-20 ... | reverse complement strand
CCGCATCCAGAAAGTGCTCAACAAACATGGGAAGATCCGTGACAATGCCTCTCCCAACCTGCAAAAGATCAGGCGAAGCCAGCAGGCGATGCAGGGAGCTGTCGCCAAAAAAATGAACCAGGTGCTCATCAAAGCACAGCGGGAAGGCTGGGCAGATGCCGATGCCGCACCCACCTACCGGAATGACCGCCCGGTGATCCCTGTCATGGCCGGGAGCAAGCGAAAGCTGGGAGGACTGATCCATGACGAATCGGCAACCGGCAAAACCGTCTTCATCGAACCGGTTGAAGTGGTGGAACTATCCAACCAGATCAGGGAACTGGAGTACGCCGAGCGAAGGGAAATCATCCAGATCCTGATGGATCTGACAAGCGACCTGAGGCCGTATCTGTCTGACCTGCTTGCCACACAGGAGTTTCTCTCCGCCATTGATTTCATCCGGGCAAAGGCCCTGTTTTCGTTACGCATCAAGGCAAGCAAACCAAGTCTGGAGAACAAGCAGTTGTTCGACTGGAAAGAGGCGAGACATCCCTTGCTCTACCTGACGCATCAGACAGAACAAAAAGAGGTGGTTCCACTCACATTCCACTTGTCTGGCAAAAACAGGATCCTGTTGATCTCGGGACCCAACGCCGGTGGAAAATCCGTTTGCCTGAAGACCATCGGCTTGCTGCAGTATATGCTTCAGTGCGGAATGCTGGTCCCCTGCCGTGAGGAGTCGGTTTTTGGACTTTTTGCAGGGATTTTCATTGATATCGGGGATGAGCAGTCCATCGACAACGACCTGAGCACTTACAGCTCCCATCTACTGAATATGAAGTATTTTATCGGTCATGCGGCATCCAATACGCTGGTGCTGATCGATGAATTCGGGACCGGGACAGAGCCCATGCTGGGCGGGGCCATTGCCGAATCGATTCTGGAACTGTTGAACCGGTCAGGTACCAGCGGGATCATCACCACACACTATACCACCCTGAAGCATTACGCCACCTCTGCAGAGGGGATTGTAAACGGGGCCATGCTGTTCGACAACAAGAAAATGAAGCCACTGTATCAGCTCCAGGTGGGTAATCCGGGAAGTTCCTTTGCCTTCGAAATTGCCCGTATGATCGGACTCCCGGAGGAGGTGCTAACCGGTGCTTCGGAGAAGGTGGGCAAGGATCATATTGATTTTGACAAAAACCTGAGGGAGATCCTGAGGGATAAGAAATACTGGGAAGGAAAGCGGCAGAAGATCCGTCAGTCGGAGAAGAAGCTGGAGGAGCTGATGGTCCGTTATGAACGTGAGCTGCAGGAGAGTGAAAAACAGCGAAAGATGATCGTGAAGGAGGCAAAGCAGCAGGCTGATGCCTTGCTTTCCGGGGCCAACAGGAAGATCGAACAGACCATCAGGGAGATCAGGGAAGCAGATGCAGAGAAGGAACGCACCAGGGAATTGAGAAAGGATCTGGAGTCCTTTAAAGAGCACATGGAGGTGGAGAAAGGCAAGGAGGAGGAGCGTGTTGAGAATCGTTTGAAAGAGATTCGCCAGCGAGGCAGCGAACTGGAGTCCAGGCGTCCCGATCTGAGGCGACAATCCCATCAGACGCTGGAGCAGAAGAAGGAGAAGGAGGACCCGGAGATCCAGGTGGGAGATATGGTCCGCATCAAAGGCCAGGATGTAGCAGGCGAAGTGTTGGAGGTGAAGGGGAAGAAGTGCACAGTGGTATTCGGAATGCTGAAGACCAATGCCAGTTTGGACCAGATGGAGAAGATCGGGGGAGAGGAGGCCGGAAAGCTGAGGATCAGGGATCGATCAAAGGTGGACCTGGGTAGTTGGGATGTGGGGATGCGCCGGGTCAGTTTCCGGCCCGACATTGACCTGAGGGGCAAGCGGGCTGATGAAGCCATGGAACTGGTGGTGGATTTTATCGATGAAGCCATCATGGTAAGTGCCCGCGAACTGAGGATCCTTCACGGCAAAGGAAACGGCATTCTCCGCCAGCTGATCAGGGAATACCTGCATACGGTTGACCTGGTGGAATGGTATGGGGATGAGGATATCCAAAGAGGAGGGGCAGGAATCACAGTGGTTAGATTGGAACAATAACGTTTGCGAAGCAAACAAAATAACACTCACGAAGTGAGTTACATATGATTAAATTTCTACATAGGAAAGAGATTGATGCAGGGAAATGGGATGATGTGATTGCCCACTCCCCCGCAGAAACCCTCTATCCCTATTCATGGTACCTGGATGCATCGGCCGAGAACTGGTCTGCCCTGGTGATGGATGATTACAGGTTTATCATGCCATTGGTGTGGAAGAAAAAGTACGGGATCCGCTACCTTTACCAGCCTGTGTTATGCCAGCAACTGGGCCTGTTCAGCAGGGAGTTTACGGATCCCCTGGTGATCAGGCAGTTTGTTGAAATCCTGATGAAACGTTTCCGGTTTGGTGTGGTCAATTTCAATATGAAAAACATGGTGGGAGATGACCGGGCTTTCAAGGTGGTTGACCGGGCCAATTACATATTGCCTCTGGAGAGGTCATACAAAGAGCTGGCCGGGTCCTATTCGGTGAATGCAAAACGCAACCTGAAAAAATCAATGGAATGCGGGTCTGGGGTTGAGAAGGAACTCAGCCTGGAGGAGCTGATGGCCTTTAAAAAGGAGACTGACCTGACAAAGAAAAGTGAAGACCGCTACAGGCGGATGGAAGCTCAGTTCAGGTCCGTTCTGGAACACAGCAAGGGTTTTGTATACGGCATCAGGGACGAAGGGAAGCTTGTGGCGGCAACCTTCCTGGCCTGCAGCAATACCAGGGTCATCTATCTTTTATCTATCTCCGATGCAACCGGCAAGGAGCAGCGGGCCATGTTCGGGATTGTGGATGAGGCCATCAGGTTATTTTCCGGTTCTGGTATGACACTGGATTTTGAAGGATCAAACATACCCTCCATTGCCAGGTTTTTCAGCGGTTTCGGGGCTCGTCCGGAGGTATATCAAAGCCTGAGTTTCAGCCGGCTCCCGGTGCCGTTCCTCACAGGAAAAAGAAATGGAAAGTAGCTCGCTCAGGACCATAGCACCCTTTGCAGGGATCATGAACCTGAAAAGCCTCTCGGTTTTGTCAGGTCATAGAACCATCTTTCCATTTTACCATGTGGTCTCGGACGAGCAGTTGCCGCATGTGAGACACCTCTACAGGTACCGGAACGAACTTCAATTTGAAAAGGACCTGGAGGCCATGCTGAAGCTCTATACCCCTATTGGTATAGACGAATATCTGAAGGGAAAAAGCAGTCCGGGACGAAAACGGAGCATGGTGCTCTCTTTTGATGACGGCCTGGTCGAGTGCCACCACCACATTGCACCCTTGTTAAAGAGAAAGGGCATTCCGGCCATCTTTTTTCTGAACAATGATTTTATTGACAACCGGGGACTCTTCTACAGGTATAGGGCCAGTGTACTGATCGATCACCTTGAAAAGAACCGGGCTGCGCATGCTATGACCGCGGAATTTATGCAGATTCCGGAGGAGCAGGTTAAAGATGCCATCCTTATGATCAACTACCAGCAGATTCCCCTGCTTGAAGCCCTGATGTTGAACGTGGATTTGGATGACGCCGTATACCTGAGAGACACACCGGTATATATGTCAACGGCACAGATCAGGATTCTTTTGAAATGGGGATTTCACATAGGGGCACACAGCACGGATCATCCCGAGTTTTTCAGGATGAATGAGAAGAAAATGGAAGCGCAGGTGAGCAAGAGCATGAAGGATATGCAGGAAAGGTTTCATTCCAGGCCTGCATGCTTTGCGTTCCCTTTTACCAGCGACGGTGTTCCTGAAACAGTCATCGATGAACTGCTGGATGAAGGCATTGCAGATGTGATATTTGGAACTGCGGGAATGAAAAAGACAGGCAGGGAAAGGTTTATCCAGCGGATTCCCATGGAATCAGGAGCCCTCCCGGCAAAACGTTTGCTGAAAGCTGAGCACTTCTATTATCTTCTGAAAGGTTTTGCGGGAGAAAACGAATACTTCAAAGGCCGGTAGAAAATGGAACACGATATTACCCTGAAACAGATTCTTTATCACCTGGAAGAGGGGGGGGATCGTAAGGCATTTTTCATCAATGAGACCTGGTATACGTACAGAGAGCTGGCCTCGCTTGTGGCCGGGATCCAGAAAATGATCATGGCTGATTTGGGTCGTACAGCCCATGTGGGTGTTTTTCTTTCCAACGATTTGCACACCTATGCCTCGATCCTGGCTTTATGGATGTCGGGAAAGGCATTTGTCCCTGTGAATCCGCAATTTCCAACGGCCAGGAACAGGAGCATCATGGATCAGATGAACCTGGAGATAGTCCTCCATTCGGGAGGCCTTGAACCGGATCAGTTGATTCCGGGATGTCGTTCATTGGATACAGGGCACCTGGGATTGGATACCGGGTTACAGCCGGTGCTTAACACATACGACGGGGTGAGGGATGCCTATGTATTGTTTACCTCGGGCAGCACCGGGAAACCAAAAGGGGTGAGGATCTCTTTTTTTAACCTGAATGCTTTTTTGGGGGATTTCATGGAATACCCTGCCTATTCCTTTTCACCAGAGGACCGGTTCCTTCAGATTTATGACCTTTCATTTGACGGCTCCATTCCCAGTTGGGTGGTGCCTCTTGCCTGTGGTGCCTCTGTTTTCACCGTGCCTCCCGGAGAGATCAAATACCTGGCAGCCTACAAACTGATGCAGGAACATCAGCTGACTTTCATCAAGATGCCTCCCTCCACACTCACTTTCCTGCGGCCCTATTTTCCATCCATACATCTGCCCGCTGTGAAATACTGCCTGCTGGGCGGGGAAGCCCTGCCGGGGAGCCTGGCAAGAGAGTTTGAATCCTGTATTCCCAATGCGCTGATTCAGAATGTGTATGGCCCCACGGAGGCCACAGTGATTTCCCTGATCTATGATTGGAACCGGGAAGGAAATGGAAGGAAGGAGCATCTGGGGACCGCATCGGTGGGAAAACAGCTTGACAGTTGTAAGATCATGGTTCTGACTGACGATAACCAAGCGGCAGAGCCGGGAGTCAGGGGTGAATTGATCATTGCCGGGAACCAGGTTTCACCCGGGTACTGGAATAACCTGGAATTGAATCAGCGGGCGTTTATTGACCGGGAGGTGGATGGGAAGTCAAGCCGGTTCTACCGCACCGGGGATATGGTGATGATGGATCAGGAGGGAGACCTGATGTTCCTGGGGCGCAATGATGAGCAGGTTCAGGTGCGGGGTTACCGGGTGGAACTGGGGGAGATTGAATCTCTTGCCAGGGAGTTCCTGGGAGGGAAGAACGTGATGGCAGCCGGGATCGCATCGGAGGCCGCGGATATGCAGGTTTTTCTTGCCATTGAATCGGCCCCAATGGATTCGGGCCCCCTGAGGAAATATCTGGAAATGCATCTTCCGCCCTATATGGTTCCCGGAAAGGTTAAATTTATTCAAAAATTTCCCAGGCTGGTGAGCGGGAAGCTCGACCGCAGGGCAATCCAGGAGCAATTGGCAGAATGACCGGAATCGCCCATAAAATATCCTCGAATATCTTCCGGTTCTATACCCGGAGTGCAGAACTTTGCGGATATGAAAGTGGGAAGAAAGCCGGGTGTGCCTATGCCTGGAACAGAAAAGGGTCCTGGCCTTCCTTCGTATTGGGAGATCCGGGAGAGGCAGGTATCCGGGAGGTTGTTCTTGCGATCGGTACCGGTGCATTGCCCCCTTTCTGGATCACGGAGAACACAGGAGGGGAACTGGTCCGGAAGCTTGATGATGCAGGAGTGCGTGTGATCAGGGAGTGGAGTGGAATGGCTCTGGGCGCGGCGGATTTTCAACCCTGTGTTTCCAACCCAAAGGTGCATATCCGGTCCAACGACCCCGGAACGAACAGGGACTGGCTTCACATTGTGAATACAGAATTACTGACCGGTTCTCAGGTGGGAAATGATTTCCTGGATGCGGTTGCATCATCGGGAGAATTCAGATGGATGGTGGCCTACATGGATGAAGAGCCTGTGGGTACCGGGCTCTCTTTTTCCTCGGGAGATACCTGCGGACTCTATATGATTGCAACCAAGGGTACGGCAAGGGGAGCGGGTGTGGGTACCATGGTAAGCTCACAGCTTGTTGCAGATGCACTGGAATCGGGACATTCCACCATTGTTTTACACGCCACCGCAATGGGGAAAAACATTTACAGGAAATTGGGTTTCCGGGAAGAGAACAGATATGCAGTCATGTGGCATCTGGGGCAGTAAGACCCCTTTTTCTTTCCTATCTTTGGCAACATGGATTTTGAACCAGTACTTCAAAAAGTCATTTCACTGGCCCGGGAGCAATTCCCTGATGAGAGAGCGGAAATTGGTGAAAGGACCACTGCTGCTTCGGTAGCTGCATGGAATTCTCTCACTCATGTGATGCTGATCACTTCCGTTGAGAAATCATTTGGAATCAGATTTGACCTGCTGGAAATGATAGAGATGAAAAGCCTTGGTGACATAGCCAGGGCAACCCATGACAAGATGAAATGAGCTTTGAGATTCGCGCCATACCCTTCAGGGAGATTGATACCTGGGCCTCAGGGGATGCCTGGGCCAATGACCCCGTGCTTCCCATTACCCCCGAGCGGGCCTGCTCCCAGCAGAAGAATCCCCACGCAAAACCTGATGAGCCATGTCTCTGGGTAGCCACCAATGAGGAAGATCGCGTGGTTGGTTTTGCCGGATCTTTACCGGGGTATGATGTCCGGAACGCGGCGCGGATGGGGTGGAATACATGCTGGTGGGTGGATCCGGATTTTGGAAATGAAGCAGGAATGCCGCTCTTTTTCCAATTTCTGAAACAGTGGGATCAGCGGGTGGCCTTTGCCGATATGACATACCGGACACATGCCATCATCCGGCAACTGGGATTTTGCAATACCCGGGAGGAGGTGCTGGTCCATAGTACCTTCAAAATTCCTATCGTCAAACTGATTTTCAAATCAGGGATTGCTGGGAAAATTCTCTCCCCTTTAATCAGGGTGCTGTCCTCCCTGGTCAATGGGATCCAGCAAATCCGCTTAAAACGTATTGCGGGCAGAGAGGTCTGTCATGCTGAATCCATGGCTCGCATCAATGAAGAGGCCTTTGAATTTATCCGGCAACACAGGCAGAACGATTTTATACACCGTTCCCTGGAAGAGTACAGGTGGATTGAGGAAAATCCATGGTTGGTACCCTACAGCCAGTCAGCCCGTTACATTGCAAAGCGTTACCCCTTCTCCTATGTAGTCCATGCATACAGACTGGAATGGGTGGTCACCAGGGATGACAAAAGCATCACTTCTGTGATGATGGTCTCAGCAAGGGACGGGGCCCTGAAAGTGCTTTGCTTCTGGGGCTCTGATTCCCGGGCGGCCCTGGCTGCCTTGATGGAGAAGTGTGCAAGGGACAAACAGTTGCATTCCCTGGTTTTTTCCCATCCTCAGTGGGTAGCCCAACTGCCACGTGTTAAGTCCATTGGATTGAAAACAAGGGTGTTGCAAAGGCGGGTAGGCATCTCCAAAACCATCCTTGAGGAGTTTCCCGGGGAGATGGTCATCCAGCTGGGAGACGGGGATTCGGTGTTTACCTAGGTGATCTTATTAACATTCAAGAGAATAGCCTGTCAATAAATTTTATTGAACCGGGGCTTTCAAATCTGTAACTTACTTTCATATTGGCTAAGAGTTAGCTGTCTAACTATTTAGAAATATGAAACGTACGTTGGGATTGCTTTGTCTTCTTGTCCTGTTTGGATGTGAAATTCGTAACGAAGGTCCTGATCAAAAAAAACTTTCGTCCGTTATGGTTGAGGACTATTTGGGGACCAGGGATTATTATAAGTTTAAATACAACAAGGAGAACAGGTTGACCCGGTTCTCCTGGTATTCAGTTCAATGGTTAAACAATGGCATTGACTGGGAGCTGATTGAAGATAAAGTTGAGTACAAGTATTCTTCAGGCAAACTCATTGAGGGGGTATACTTTGATCACCAGAATCCGGATCAAGCCAACAAGAATGAGGTGTATCAATACCTGGACGGACGGCTGATGGTTATCAGGGGATATGACGGGAGTGGAGGATTGATCTATACCATCGATATCTCATACCGCGACGACCGGATCTATAAGACCACCACCACCAAAGGAGATGTAAAAAGCTACATCCTTTTCGAGTACGATCAGGATAATGTGAAGAAATTGCGCTTGTATCCAAATTCCCGTATGGATACAATCCGGATCATGTATACCTATGATGGCAGTAACAATCCTTTTGCCGAACTGGGCCTGTTCCACTCAGAAATATACTGGTATGGTCCGCATCCTCCCTGCTTTATTTCAGCCAACAACGTTATCAACCAGGAAAGGGAGTATGAATACAATGAGGAGGGCTATCCTGTTCTGCTCAGAGTTGGGAATACCAAATACCACTACCTTTACGAGTAAATCCATCCCGTCGAAACCGGACTATGCCGGATCATTCCGAATCAGCCTGTCGATGTCTGATTCGCTCAGATTGGCACCGGTAATCTTTTCTTCCTCGCACTTCAGGGTTCTTGAGGGGAATTTCTTAAGCAGATTGTAATTGTGGGTGGCCATCATAACTGCCCTCCCGCTTTGCGCAATATCAATCAGGATTTGCATGATGTCTGCGGAAGTGGCGGGGTCCAGGTTTCCGGTGGGTTCATCCGCCAGAATGATTTCAGGGTCATTGAGCAGGGCCCGGGCGATGACCACACGCTGCTGTTCCCCGCCTGACAACTGGTGGGGCATTTTATATCCTTTGTAACCCAGGTTTACCTTTTCCAGAACTTCAGAGATCCGGTCGCTGATCTCCTCCTTGTTCTTCCATCCCGTAGCTTTCAGTGCGAATTCCAGATTGCTTTCCACGTTGCGGTCGGTGAGCAGTTTGAAATCCTGGAATACAATGCCCAGTTTCCTCCTCAGATAAGGGACCTCCTTCCGTTTGATCTTTTCCAGCTGGAATCCGGAAACCATTCCGGTCCCCTCGATGAGGGGCAACTCCGCATTGATGGTTTTTATAAGACTGGTCTTTCCGCTGCCAACCCTTCCAATCACATATACAAATTCACTCCTGCCCACAGAGAGGTTCACATCTTTAAGTACGATGTGGTCATTTACACCAATCACTGCATTTTCGAGGGTGATGACATTGTCCAGCGCCATGTTTTCTTTGATTTCCGTCAAAATTAAGAATTATAATCATACTAAAAATTAACAAACTACTGTTAATTAAAAAGAGCCGTTGCAGAATGAGCCGCCTGGAATATTCGTACTTTTATCTAGTTAATCCAAACCTTATGGTCAATCAATTGAAGTTTTTCATATCCATCCTGATCCTTTCACTTCCTCTCACTCTCTTCAGCCAGAAAAATCCGGACTATGAATACGGGGACAATGCGTATATGAGAGGACTTCAGTTATATGAGAAAGAGAAGTATGGTGCTGCCCGCCAGGTATTTGCCCGCCTGGTTGCAGAAAACCCGGGGTCCAGGTCCGAGATCATCTCAGAGGCCTCCTTTTACATGGCCATGTCGGCTGTGGAGCTTCGCAATGATGATTCCGAATACCTGGTTTACACATTCATCTCCGAATACCCTGAAAGTCCGCACGTGAATGAGGCAGCCTTCAGACTTGCAGACTTTTTCTATGATAAAAACAGCTGGCCCAAGTGTATCTCCTGGTACAACAGAGTGGATCGTTTCAAGCTCAATACCAATGAATTATCCGAATACCACTTTAAAAAAGGCTATTCCTATTACATGCGGAATGATTATGAATCGGCCAGGGTTGAATTTTATGAAATCCTGGAGGTTGAATCCGTCTATCATGCCCCGGCAGTCTATTACTACTCCCACATTCACTACGTGGATCAGAACTATGAAACTGCCTTGATGGGATTCCGCATGATCGACCATGATCCGTTGTTTTCGGAGATTGCACCCTATTATATCTCCCAGATTCTTTTCATACAGAAGAAATACAGTGAAGTCATTGAATATGCTCCGGCCCTGATGGATTCTGTCTCGGAAAAACGGATGGGTGAAATCGCCAAAATCATTGGTGAGTCCTATTTCATGCTGAAAAAATACAAAGAGGCCATTCCATATCTGGAAACCTACCAGACCCATGCCAATGCCTATACGGCCCGTGACCGTTACCAGCTGGCCTTTGCCTACTACAGCAACCAGGAATACGAGAATGCCAGGGAATTGTTTGAGCCCATCAGTTACCAGACTTCGGAATTGGCCCAGAGTGCCCTTTATCACCTGGCTGACTGTTACCTGAAGCTTAACGAGAAAGGAAAGGCCCGGGTGGCATTTTCACAGGCTGCGAATATGGATTTCGATCCGAAGATCCAGCAGGATGCACTTTTCAATTTCGCCAAGGTTACTTTTGAACTTTCCATGAATCCCTTCAATGAAGCTGTCAGGGCATTTGAACGCTATATCCGGACCTATCCGGCTGCTGACAATACCGATGAGGCGATCAATTACCTGGTCCTGGCCTACCTGAAGACAAGGAATTACAGCATGGCAATGAGCTCCATTGAGAAGATCAAACAGCGGAGTGACCAGATTGACAAGGCCCATCAGAAGGTGGCCTTTTACAGGGGGCTGGAACTCTATAAGAACCTCAGGTTTGACGAGGCTGTGGATGCCCTGGAGGTTTCAGCTTCTTTCGCCAAATACGACCCGGTCATTGCTGCACGTACCTATTTCTGGCTGGGAGAAGCAGCTTACCGGACCGGGGACAGACGCACCGCCAGGATGTACTACCAGGAGTTTCTGGATGATGATTTCTCAAATCAGCAGGAGGAATATGCCATGTGTCATTACAGCATGGGATATCTCAGCTTTGATGAGAAGAATTATTCAGAGGCCATGGAGTGGTTTGGAAAGTACCTGAATCTTGTTTCGGGGCAAAGTTCATCAAGCATTGGAGATGCGTACAACCGGATGGCAGATTGTTATTTCATGAATACCAGTTATACACAGGCGATTGACTATTATGAAAAATGCATTGCCTCGGGAAGTGCCGATGTGGATTATGCCATGTTCCAGAAGGGATTTACCCTGGGATTGCTGGACCGGACCCTCGAAAAAGTGAAGGTCCTTGGAAAACTGGTCGATGAACAACCTGAATCCAGTTTTGTGGATGATGCCCTGTTTGAGACAGGCAGAAGTTATGTGGTCCTGGGCCAGCAGGACAAAGCTGTGAAAACCTATGAGCGCATTGTCCGGGATTATCCCGGTTCCAGCTACACCAACAAAGCCCTCAACCAGCTTGGGCTGATCCACTATAATGCCGGGGAGTACGACCAGGCACTGGGGTATTATGAGCAGGTGGCAACCAACTATCCGGGAACACCCGAAGCAGATAACGCCCTGAACAGTATCAAGAACATTTATGTGCGCAAGGATAATGTGGATGCTTACCTGACTTTTGTGAGGGGAATCGGTCAGGATATTACAAACCGTGAGCAGGATTCTCTCTCCTATACGGCTGCTGAGATTGTTTACATGAAGGGAGACTGCGAAGCGACAGTTCGGGCTTTTAAAAACTATATTAACGACTTCCCCCAGGGTAGGTTTCTTTTAAATGCCCATTATTATAAAGGCGACTGTCAGCTCAGGCTGCAACAGAATGAGGAAGCACTGGAATCGCTCGATTTCATTGCTGCGCAACCTCCCAATATGTTTACCGAACCGGCCCTGGAATCGGCATCCAAGATCAATTTCAGAACCAAAAACTATCACAGGGCAGCGGACAATTACAGGGCACTGATCCAGCTGGCCAACCGGAAGTCCAGCGTTTTCGATGCCCATGTGGGTTTGATGCGCTGCTATTACGAACTGGGGGAATATGCCAATACCATCGAGGCAGGAAGACAGCTGCTGTTGCTGGATAAGGTACAGGAAGAGTACATACGTGAAGCAAATTTCAAGATCGCCAAGTCTTTTCAGGGGCTTGGAGAGATCGATTTTGCAAAGGACTATTACGAGAAGGTGGCCCACGAGGTGAACAGCCAGGAGGGAGCAGAATCCAAATACAGGATCATCGAAATCATGTATGAACAGGGTGACATGGACCAGGCCGAAAAGGAGGTATACCAGTTCATCGAAATGAATACACCGCACCAGTACTGGATGGGCATGTCTTTCCTGACACTTTCGGATATTTATATTGCCAAGGGGGATGAATTTTCAGCCATCAACTCCCTGCAGAGCCTGATCGACTATTATACCATCCCGGATGACGGGATCATAGCCAATGCAAAACAACGCAGGGCAGCCCTGGCAGAGCAGGCAGAGAGTGAAATAGCCCCTGAGGGCGACCCGGTTCAATAGTGATGATTATGAAAAGGAGAGAAATGAAAAACAACAACATAACATCCAGGTCCGTTTTAGGGATTCTGATTGCATTCATCCTGTCCCTTTCTTTGGAAGGGCAACAGAGTGAGGTAAGGGTTGTGAAACCCTATTCCCCCACACTGTCCGGGGCAAATAAGGTCCAGTTGCTTCCCAGTCTGGACGAGGAGATTGAATATGATACCCCGGCACTCAATTATAAGCTCTATCCGAAACTTTATGACAGCGAATTCAGGGTTGAGCCCATCAAAGCGGCACGGATGGTAAAGATGCCTTTGAAAAAACTGTATAAGAGTGAACTCATCATGGGGATCGGGAATTACCTGACCCCTCTTGCTGAACTGAACATCAACCAGCTCAGATCACGAAACGGAATCCTCGGATTTCAGCTGAAGCACCATTCCATGAACGGGAAAATGAAGCTGAACGATGACCTGAAGGTGCCGGCCGGTTTTAGCGAGAACAGTGCAAAGCTGTATGGAAGCAGGTTCATGAAATCGTCTGTATTTGATTATACTGTGGGTGCCGGTTATAATTCCTATATCCATTACGGGGTGGATACCACCGTGGTTACAGAAAGTGAACTGGTCAGGGACAGCCTGAAACATCCCTATTTCCTTGCTGAAGCAAACCTGGGTTTGCATTCCATGTATGCCGACTCATTCCATTTCAACTATAATGCAGACCTGGATTATTACTTTTTTACGCACAGGTTTGATGAGACAGAACACGGTGCAAAGCTCAATTTCAAGTTTGACAAGCGCTTGAGGGTTGTGGATATTGGGGGGGAAGCCGGGGGTGCCTTTTATGGCCACTATCCCGGCTGGGACCGTTTCGTGGGGAACCATACCATGGTTTGGCTGAATCCCCATGTGGCCAAGAATGCCAGCGAGTGGAATTTTACCGCAGGGTTCAACACCTACCTCTCCTTTGCCAGTGACACTGCGGCCAGCGATATTCAGCCTTTCCACCTCTATCCCAGGGCCTCATTTGAGTTCAACGTGGTAAAGGAAGTGATCGTCCCTTATTTTGGGGTGGATGGCTACCTGGAGTCCAACAATTACCGTAAAATCGTGGAGGAGAATCCCTACGTGGTACCCACCCTCTCGGTCAGACCCACCAGCCACAAGCTCATCGGCTACCTGGGCGTAAAGGGACGGATATCCGGTGCATTTGCATACAATATTAAAGGCAGCTATTCCATTATCGACAACCAGTACTTTTTTGTCAATGATACCTCCCAGCTGCTTAAAAACCAGTTTTCGGTGGCATACTCGGACATCACACTGCTGAACCTGCATGCAGAGCTGACCTTCCGTCCAAGTGATTCATGGAAGATATTCCTGAAGGGCAACTACTACAAATATACCCTCTCCACAATGGGTAGTACAGACGGTACGACCCGGAATGTAAGGGACGATGACCACCCGTGGAACAAACCAGCATTTGATGCCTCACTGCAGGCCCGTTATAACATGAGCGACAAGATCCTGGTTAGTATGGGGATTTTCACGATCGGGAAACGTTATTATGAAGATTTCGACATCAGCCTGGAAGAAACCCTTCCCCTGACCGTTGATGCCAACCTGGGCCTGGAATACCGCTACAGCAAGCTGCTCTCATTCTGGCTCCGTATCAACAACCTGGCAGCTCAGAAGTATTACCTCTATAACCAGTATCCGGCATACCGCTTCAGGGCGATGATCGGGTTTACGTATTCTCTTTAAATAGAGGATAGGGATATAGGGAGATAGGGAGATAGGGAAAATTTATGGCATTATTTCTTTCCCTTGTTTTTCCTCAATGAGTTTCCGTTGAATGGATATTTCAATCCAGTTCGTTGTTCGCATAAAGAACCTCTTGAGTAGAAAGCAAAACGTTTTCTGTCAGGAAAGGAATAACGGCCATGTGCTTCGCTAAGGTTCGCTGCTATAGAATCCGCTGCTCTTACCAACTGTTTCCCAACAGTATCTTTTTCAAAATAATTCCATTGTTTTACTTCTTCCCAGATAACTCCAGGAACCTGATTGGCTTGTTCTATAAGTTGAAATTTACTAAGATCCATGTTTTATTTTTTAATGCATTAGCAGCACTAATTATCGCCTTATCCATCCTATCCATCCTATCCATTCTTTATTATCTTTATATGACAAATACCAACAAATTGACAAACAGACTTTATTAACATGTACCTAAGCAGCTTCTCTTTTCGTGAAAACGCAGGAAAAACCATCGAATGGCTCATCGACAATGTGAGCCTGGGCGAGATCAACCTGGTGGTGGGGAAGAACTCTTCCGGGAAAACCAGGACCCTGAATGCACTTTCCGACCTGGTCAGTATGCTCAAGGGATACGGTACTTCTGCCACCGGCCCTGTGAGTTACGAGTTGATTTTCAGGAACAGTGTGGATTTCATGCGCTATGAACTTGCGTATGACCTGGAGACCATCCGAATGGAGCGCTTGTATATGGGTGAGGAGCTGGTTCTTGAGCGCGGGGAGGAGGGTCAGGGAGTGATCAAGTATGAATCAACTCCCGGAGCCATCTTCCTGGAATTTGAGATTCCGCACGATCAGTTGGCCTGCTTTGCCAAAAGGGACCGGTTGCAGCACCCTTTCATCGAGATCATCCATGGCTGGGCTGTGAGCCTGCGACGGTTCGATTTCAGCGGTGACCTGGGGAAAAGCAGGTACGCCCTGAAATCATCATTTGAGGCCAGGGAGCTTGACCTGAGTGTAACCACCAACTCCCTGGTTCCATTTATCACTGTGGCCGGCAAGGAGTTTCCCGGATTCAGAAAGGCAGTATTGGAGGATATGTCCGAGATCGGGTATGCCCTGGAGGATTTCGGGGTTATCCATTTTTCTGAGCGCTTTGGACAGGCGGATCAGGATCGTTTTGCAGTGTATACTTCCGAAACCGGACTGGAGAAACAGGTTACCCAGAGGGATATGTCCCAGGGGCAGTTCAGGGCCTTCTCTGTGCTGGTGCAGGTAGACTATTATATCCTGGGCGGACACAAGGGTTTGGTGATCATTGACGATATCGGGGAAGGGCTCGACTTCTCCAGGGCCAAACTGCTTGTTCAGTTATTGATCAGGAAGTCCAAAGCGGCAGGAATCCAGCTGATCATGTCCACCAATGATCAATTTATAATGAATGCGGTGGATATTGAGAATTGGGCTATAATGATGCGGGAAGGCAATAAAATAAGTCTCTTCAACTATGAAAACTCGAAAGAGATTTTTGAGGAATTCAAGTTCACCGGGTTAAACAATTTCGATTTCTATGCAAGCGAATTCTTCAAGTCAGGATTTGCAGAAGAAAAAAAGGAAGAGCAAGACGAGGGAGAGGGTTCTGACGAATGAGGAAGATTGCCATTTTTGTTGAGGGACTGACCGAGCAGATCCTGGTCAGGCATATGCTTCAGGCTGTTCTGAGCAGGAATAAGATAGCCATCCAGACCGTTAAGATCACCGGGGGGCACAATGTGAGGATGTCCTTTACCGTGATGATGGCGGCTCATGTGCAAAATCAGACCGAATACTATGTGCTTGTTTATGATTGCGGGGGTGAGACCAATGTGAAGAGTTACCTGCTGGCCCAGCGCCAGAAGCTGGTGTCCAGCGGTTACCAGTTGATCCTGGGGCTTCGTGATGTGTACCCCAATTTTAAACGGGAGGATGTGGAGAAGCTGCGCAGGGGACTCAATAGCCAGCTACCCCAGAAGGGGGCAAGGACGCAGATTCACCTGGCCATTATGGAGACTGAGGCATGGTTCCTGGGTGAATACGGCCACCTGAGGAAGGTCTCCCGGAAGCTTACACCGGAATTCATCAAGAAGCGTCTGGGATTCAATCCCAAAACGGATCCCTTGGAGGAGAGGGATCGGCCTTCTGAGGACATGAAGGCTGTTTACAGGCTTGTAGGACATGATTATACCAAAAAGCGAGATAAGTTGAACGCGGTGGTAAGCAAGCTTGATTTTCATTACTTCACCCACGGACTGGCTGAAAGGATGCCAAGCCTGGATAGGTTTGTTTCCGAGTTGGAACATTTCTTCAGGGAATCTTTTTAAAAAAATGTTTAATGAACCATGAATTACCAGACCACCGTTGATGAGATCATAAAGACGCTGGAGGATTTGAGAACCCCAAAACGTAAGGAGATGACCAGGCGTACAGCCCCCACCTCCCAGCGTGTGCTGGGCGTTACCAATCCGGATATACAGGGAGTGATCAAAGCACTCAGGAGCCGATATAAGGAGTGGACGGAAAGGGAGTGGATCGGATTGTGCAAGGCACTGGTGGATCAGGGAATCTTTGAGTGCCAGGTGGTGGCCTTTGAGATAATCAGCAGGGACAGGAAACTGTTGAATGCGCTTGGATATGAGGATGTGAAGAATCTGGGCCGGAATCTGGATAACTGGGCTTCAGTAGACCACTATTCAGTGGGGATCTACGGCGTGCTCTGGGGAAAAGGGGTGGTGAAGGATCACCACATAGAAAAATTACTGCGATCGGACAAGGTTTGGGAAAGAAGGGTGGCGGTTGTCTCCACCGTGGCACTGAACCTGAAATCGAGGGGTGGGAATGGGGATACACCACGGACCCTTGCGGTTTGTGAAAAGGTGGTGGATGAACGTCAGACTATGATATGGAAAGCGCTTTCATGGGCCTTGAGGGAACTCTCCAAAAGGGACAGGGATGCCGTCTGTGAATTCCTGGAAAAACACGGCCATCGTATGTCTAAAAGTGTGATCCGGGAGGTCAGCCACAAACTCGAATTCGGAACCAAGAATTAGCAAGGTTTTTTCACATGATTTCTGTTGATAACTCGGCTGGGTTTCAACACGTTTCACATTAGTTAATCCGGATAATTTTTGCTATTTTTACCTGAACCATTGATGAAGTAGAGATTGATCGGTAACAATATAACAGAGAGGTATTTAAGAATATCATTCCAAAACAATAAATTAAAATGGGAAGGGGCCTTTGACAGGTTTATCGCGGGGAACAGAATCACAGACTTTTAGAATAGTAAAAATGACAGCCAATCATCATGCTGCCTGATGGTTTTATGAACGATATATTTGAATAAACAGCATAAAGAAAATACAATGAGCGAAGAGATGAGCAAGAACTATTCGGCGGAAAGCATCCAGGTTCTTGAAGGATTGGAAGCAGTGAGGAAACGTCCTGCCATGTACATTGGTGACATTAGTGAAAAGGGATTGCACCACCTGGTATATGAGGTGGTGGATAATTCCATCGATGAAGCCCTTGCAGGTCATTGCAACAACATTGATGTGACCATCAATGAAGACAATTCCGTTACTGTTATTGATGACGGGCGCGGCATACCTATTGATATGCACGAGAAGGAGGGGAAATCGGCCCTTGAAGTGGTTATGACTGTACTGCATGCCGGTGGTAAGTTTGACAAAGATTCCTACAAGGTGTCCGGTGGTTTGCACGGTGTGGGTGTTTCAGTTGTAAACGGACTCTCGGAGACACTGAAGGCCGAGGTCCACAGGGACGGAAAAGTCTACATGCAGACATACCAGCGCGGCGTTCCGGACGGAGATGTAAAAGAGGTAGGGACAACGACCAAGACAGGTACGGTTATCACTTTTAAACCGGATGATACCATATTTACTGTAACCGAATTCAAGTATGAGATACTTGCCTCCCGTTTGAGGGAACTGGCTTTCCTGAACAAGAGGATCAGGCTCAATATCAAAGACCTTCGTGAAAAGGAGGAAAACGGAAATGACAATGGTGACACAGAGGCGAATGGCGAAGGTCACAGTGAGAATGGTTTCCGCCACGATGAATTCTATTCCGAGGAAGGACTGAAGGAGTTTGTTGCTTTCCTGGACGGTACCCGGGAAAAACTGATTGAAGAAATTGTCCATATCGAAACCGAAAAGAACGGTGTACCAGTCGAGATCGCACTCCAGTACAACACCTCATTTTCAGAGAATGTGCACGCCTATGTAAACAATATCAATACCATTGAAGGGGGGACCCACCTCTCAGGTTTCAGAAGGGGACTAACCAGGACCCTGAAGACCTACGCTGAAAAATCAGGGATGCTGGCCAAACTGAAGTTTGACATCAATGGGGATGACTTCCGTGAAGGATTAACTGCCATTATCTCTGTAAAAGTAGCCGAACCCCAATTTGAAGGACAGACCAAGACCAAACTGGGGAATTCTGATATCATGGGTGTGGTGGATCAGGCGGTAAGTTCCGAGCTGGCCAATTACCTGGAGGAGCATCCCAAAGATGCAAGGGTGATTGTATCCAAAGTGATACTCGCCGCAACGGCACGTCATGCGGCCCGTAAGGCAAGGGAACTGGTGCAGCGAAAGAGTGTGCTTTCAGGTGCCGGACTGCCGGGAAAACTGGCTGATTGCTCCGAAAAGGACCCCGCTATCACCGAGATCTACCTGGTGGAGGGTGACTCTGCTGGCGGAACAGCCAAGCAGGGACGCGACCGGGCTTTTCAGGCCATTATGCCACTCAGGGGAAAGATCCTGAACGTAGAGAAGGCCATGGTACATAAGATCTACGAAAATGAAGAGATCAAGAATATATTTATGGCGCTTGGTGTGAAGATGGGTACTGAGGAGGACAGCAAAGCGCTGAACCTGGATGGACTTCGCTACCACAAGATCATCATCATGACCGATGCGGATGTGGACGGATCCCATATTGCCACGCTGATCATGACCTTCTTTTTCAGGTACATGAATGAATTGATTTCCAATGGATACCTCTATATAGCCACTCCGCCTCTTTACCTGGTAAGAAAAGGAAAGAATGAACGGTATTGCTGGAGTGAGGAAGAGCGGTTGGGCTTCATTGAAGAGCTGGGAGGTGGCAGTGAATCCGGGATTCATATGCAGCGTTACAAGGGTCTTGGAGAGATGAATGCCGAGCAGTTGTGGGATACCACCATGAATCCTGCGAACAGGACCCTTCGCCAGGTGACCATCGATAGTGCTGCTGAGGCAGACCGCATCTTCTCCATGCTCATGGGTGATGAAGTACCACCCAGGAGGGAATTCATCGAGAAGCATGCCAGGTATGCCAATATTGATGCCTGATTCCAATATTACTGCCAGCTTTAATGTGACCTTGTAAAATCGCGAGAATTTCTATATTTACGGTGCACTTTAAACCAACGCACCATGAATATCCCAAAACAGAAGCTTTCAATAAAAGAAAAGGTCGGATACAGTCTGGGAGACCTTTCCGCCAACCTGGTTTTCCAGACCCTGATGATGTTTCTACTGGTATTCTATACCGATATATTTGGTATCAAGCCGGCTGCAGCGGCAACGGTGATCTTTGTTGGTGGAATTCTGGGTGCATGTTTTAATCCTGTGATGGGAGCCATCGCCGACCGCACCAATACCAGATGGGGAAAGTTCCGCCCCTGGATTTTATGGACTGCCATCCCGTTCGGAATCATGGCCTGGCTTACCTTCAGTACGCCTGATCTGGGTGAGAAGGGAAAAATTGCCTACGCTTTCATTACTTACTTTTTCCTGGTGATTGCCTACTCGGCCAACAACCTTCCCTATGCTGCGCTGAGCGGTGTAATGACGGGTGATATGGTAGAGCGGACCAGTCTTTCGTCTTATCGTTTCGTGGCGGTCATGATCGCCCAGTTCACTTCACAGGTACTTCTTCTGCCCCTGGTCTTCATCCTCGGAGACGGAGACGAGCCACTGGGATTTAAGAAAGCCATTGGGATTTTCGCGGTGGTTGCAGTGGTCTTTTTTGTGATCACATTTCTCACCACCAGGGAGCGCATCAAACCGGTCCAGGAGGAGAAGACCCCCATCAGGCAGGACCTGAAGGACCTGACCCGGAACAAACCATGGATTGCCATTTTCGCACTGACCATCCTGCTCTTTGTGAGCCTGGCCATGCGGGGGGGAATGCTGGTGTACTATTTCAAGGAGTACCTCAGTGAGGCACAGTTGACTACATTCCTGGCAAACCTTGGACTGGCCGACTCAAAATGGGTGGAGGATGTGCCCACCTTCGCGTTCAGTGTATTTAACGGATGCGGAATCATTGCCATGATCATTGGGATTGCATTCTCCAAACCCCTGGCCAAAAGATTCGGCAAGAGGGATGCATTTGGAGCGGGACTTCTGGCATCAGCCCTTGTGCTGGTTTTATTTGTGTTTTACAGTCCCGACTCCGTCACCACGGTGGTGGTTACACAGATTATCTTCGGACTGGTTTACGGAACCACCATCCCCTTGCTGTGGGCCATGATTGCAGATGTGGCGGATTTCTCGGAATGGAGGAACCACCGCCGTGCTACCGGAATTATCTTCTCCGCCATGATCTTTGGCCTGAAAGCCGGATTGGGGATCGGGGGAGCCCTGGGCGGATACATCCTTGCCATCTATGGCTATGATGCCGACCTGGCCCAGCAGACCACAAAAGCGCTCTTCGGGATCCGCATGTCGGTGAGTATTTATCCTGCCCTTGCATTCCTGTTGGCCTTTGCAGCACTCTTCTTCTATGAGATCAATAAGAAGATTGAATACAAAATGGAGGAAGATTTAAGCCTCCGCAGATCGTAATTGTCACGAAAAATACCTAACAAAAAAATTAAGGAGATACACAATGTCAAAAGAAAGAGATGATTTTATTGCAGCGAAAATCGCGAAAATGAGCCTGTTGGAGAAATGTGGTCAGCTTCTCACATTTACCTGGCGTGGAGCCATTCTGACACCCTCCGGGATCGAACAGATTACCAAACTGCACGCGGGCGGTATATGTCTTGAACCGTACGCAATGGAAACATGTAAAAATCTATATTGGGGACGCTCACAGATCGATCCCAACTTCGAGAAGCCGGATGACTATTTCGACATTGCACATACCTATTTCGACTCCCGCGGATTCGGCATCAGTGTGACGCCTGAAGAGCTGACCGAAGCGCTCAACAAACTGCAGGAAATCGCGATGAACCGGGAATCGGGAATTCCGCTTCACGTTACGATTGATATGGAAGGCGATTTTAAGAACGACTATTCCGCCGGCAATATTCTGCAATTTCCTCCTCCGATGGGTATCACTGCGATCGGCGATGTGGATCTTGCATACAAAATCGCAAATCTGATGGGCCGTCAGATGGCTGCTGTGGGTGTAACCCAGTTCTATCATCCGGTCTGCGATGTGAACATCAATCCTCTGAATCCTGAGATTGGAGTCCGGTCATTTGGTGATGATCCTGAGGTTTGTTCAAGATTCATCGATGCAACGGTTCGTGGTTATGAGGATGCAGGTGTCACCGCTACCATCAAGCACTTTGCAGGTCGTGGTGATTCTGCGACTGATGCCCATGATGTACTCGATATCTGCCGTGCTGATAAACAACGGATGCAGGATGTAGAGTTAAGAGCTTTCCAGGCAGGTGTGGACGCAGGTGCATCGGCACTAATGACAGCACATACCATTTTCCCGGCCTATGATGAAGAATATCCGGCTACCCTGTCGAAAAAGATCCTCACGGATCTTCTGAGAGGTGAAATGGGATTTGAGGGTAGCATTGTTTCCGACGCGATCGGTATGGCTGCGATCCTGAAAAAATGGCCACTTCCGCACGCATGTGCTATGGCGATAAAAGCCGGTGTGGATACCATTCTGCTCAAGGCAGATGATGAGTCCCGTTCACAGTGCCTGTTTGGTATTAAAAAGGCTGTTGAAAACGGTGAACTTCCGGAAGAACGTGTGGATGATGCAGTACGTCGTTTGCTCAACAGAAAGTATGACCAGGGTCTGTTTGAAAAAGCAGGTAAGATGGATCCGAAAGAAACCACAGCTGTTGTCAGAAGTAAAGAAAACATCGACTTCTCATGGGAGGTAGCTCACAAAGCATTGCTGGTGGTCCGCGATGATAAAAAGCTGCTGCCATTAAGCAAGGACAAGAAAATCCTTGTGATTGAGCAAACCATCCCATACGAGTTTCTTGGAAAGGATATGTACAGTCATGCCCATATGTTCTGTGAGCAGATGACCAAACATTCTACCAATCTGATTTTGGATGATGCTGGTTTTCATGCAGAAGAAGATGAAGTCGAAGAAGCTTTAAATCTGGCAAAAAAAGCAGACCTGGTTGTGATGACCAACTACTATGCGCGTATCGAGAAGAGAGGCAGTAACACACACCTGGCCAAGGCGCTGAAAGCCGCCGGTCATGATGTAGTTGTCGTTACTAACTTCCCGTATCGCAAGGGCACAACAACTGTAGCCGATGCTGTTGTATGTAACTTCTCGGGTACTCCGGATTCGATCAGGGTTTCTGCAGATCTGCTGTTCGGTGCGGTAAAACCCTATCCGACAACAAAAATGCCTATTGATCTGAGTGCTGAAGAGGGTCTTCCGGAAGAATCCGATCCAGTTCCAGTAAAGGCAAAAAAGAAGAAAAAGGGCAATGTCTGGCAGGGGAAGTGCTGATATAAATAATCATTAAGCGTGAAAAAATGACAAAATCCACTTCATTCAATATTAAAGATATCTACACCATATCAGGGCCCCGGATTACCGAGATCTATGAGGACAATAAAATGACGGTGCATTTTCAGGGCATGTCCAAATGTCTTCAGTTTCCACATACGGTGGCGCTGCAAGGCGCACCGACCTGTTCAATCGGAATTTCGCCTTACGGACTTTATAATCGACTGAACGACGCCGGTCGTCTTATCATGATGAATCAGAAAGCGGTTCAACTTGGCTCTGCGCCATATATCAGCACTTACGAGGGAGTAACATTATTAACACAGCTGCATCCTGGCGAGACTGAGTCTGACGATATTCCTGCTTTAAAAAACTACTATCCTGAAGCGATCGCCAAAGAAAATATTGAGATGACCATGGCTACGCCTTCTTTGGAAATCGAATACACTCTGCAAGACGTGAAGGTGACAAGAAGACTGATTTCACCATTATTATCAGGTAATGAGCAAATGCTGATGCCGATTGGCGTTGAGGAATTTACTGTGAAAAATACCACAGATGAGGAACAGGAATATACTTTGGTAGTGCCGCGACCTTCTCTGGTTAATTTACAGGAAAAAGAGCTTAAGCCCACAGATCAGGATAGCGTTTTTGTATGTTCAGCAGCGGTAAGTAAACAGAAGCATGAAGCTTTCAAGTTGCAGGGTTTACGGGGCGTTATTATGGGAAGTACGGAAACTCAAAACAGAATGGCTATTGCGACCGCTGACGTTCCCGGCGTTGCAGTGGATACCCAACCCTATTTCTTATTGAACAAATACTCTGGCGATCTTCTTATTACGGAAGATGGTAACTTTTATGAAAAATGCGAACCAATTGAAAGAAGAGATTATGGCGCCGCTGTAAGTTTAACTATGACTCTCCAGCCGGGCGAATCAAAGACTATTCCTTTTGCCGTTATTCTGGACTTTCCTGTTCAGGAATATATTGATGGAAAGACATTTGATAGAAAATACATTCAGAATTTTGAAAATGCCGAAACCCGAGTGCTTGACATGGTAAAGATTGCTCTGGAAAGTTACCCGCAATGGTGGGATCGTACAATCACAATCCAGAAACGGATCTTTGATTTAATTTCTTCCGGATCTTCCTATCAGAATGATCGCGAAGGTGCGATGCGTTTAACAAGGCTGATGCTGAATGAACTTCATTTTCCGCTGTCCAACGCCTGTGTCTGGGTTGATGATGAAAATGGCGAACGGGCCCGTTTTCTGGAGTGTTTTGATTACTCTTACATCGATCCTTCCGATGTGGATTGGTATTCAATGGTATTGTTAATGCTTTTCCCAAAAGTGGAAAAAAATCTGTGTCAGGCGTTTATTGACTCAATTAATGCCGTTGATTCTACTCCGCGATGGTACCATCATCACGCTTCGTTTGTTGAAGCAAGGATGCATTTTGAAGAAAATCCAGAAGAATACGAAGGTAAAAAGATGACTCAGATCCGGGATGATTTCAAAACCTTGGGCAGCGTGGCTCATGACGTGTGCATGCTGTCAAAGGGACATCCTCTGCGCAATGTCAGCGATTATGCCTGGTACAATAATAATTACTGGGTTGATCTGTATCCAAAACTGATGATGCGCGTGCTAAGAAATGTAAAATTCACTGGCGATATGGAATTTCTTAAGTCGAATTGGGAAACGCTGAAGTTCGGCCTGGAATCTCTGCTGAAACTCGATTTTGACGGCGATGGAATTCCAGAAGGAAATCCAGACGATGTGAAAAATACATTTGATAACCTGGTGCTGTTCGGCGCCGATGCATATGACGCTACGCAATTCCTGGGTGGTTGCCAGGCGCTGATCAAGATGGCTCAAATGCTCGGCGAAAAGGAAGATGAAGAACATATCCGGAAAGTGTATGACAAAGCCTGGAATAGTTTTGAGCAATTGTGGAGGGAAGATGAGAACAAGGATGGTGAAAAACTGGAGTATTATGTTACCTGCTTTGATCCTGAAACCGGAAATACCAATACGGATGTATGGACCAATCAGCTTGATGCTTTGTGGTACTTAATCGCTATTGGAGAAGCTCCCTCCATTCCGGAAGAACGTGTGAAGAAGATTCTCAAAACCATTTATAACACAAATCGTGCATTCATGGGCTGGGCCATGTGTAAAACAAAGGATGGTGAAGCTGTCGAATCGGAACAGGGACAAGATGTTTATACCACTTCCAATTATGTCTTTGCACAGTTACTGGACTATTATGGCATGGCTGAGGAAAGTAAAGAGGTATACAAACATATGGATCGTGTGGTTTTCGATTACGCAAATACTATGACGACTCCGGACAATCTTCGGGCAGAGCTGGAAATTGAAACCGGTGAAACAGAAGCCGGTCCGCATTATATTGTTGCAGCATATCCCAGGCCCGGTGCTGTCTGGACCCATCTGGTGATGAATCACATCAAGGATTTGCAGGCTAAAAATAAGAGCAAAACGATTGAGCCGGAAGAGTTGATGCCTTTCTATCCCTGGTTGATGAGTGGACCGGAGGATGATCAGTAGACCTGCATGAAGGATAATGGCCCCATTAATATGACCATTGATATGAGCAAAAAATATGATATCACATTTATCGGGCACATGTGCTATGACGAGATTATTCCATTTGGAGGAGAGCCGCATGTGGCTCCAGGAAGTGCCGTTTTATGTGGAGCCATGGTTGCCGCGAGAGCAGGCAAGAAGGTTGCCGCCGTTGTGAAGATGGCTGAGAAAGACGAAGAAATCCTCCAGCCGATGAGGGATTTAGGTATTGAAACCTATCTCATTCCGAGCGAAGAGACTTCCTACAACAGGGTGTTGCACGAGTCTGAAAACGTCGATGAACGTACAATGACTCTCATCAAATCTGCAGGCTTGATATCCATTCATGATGTTCCTGCTCTGGATTCGACCTGTGTTCACCTGGCAGGGATATCGGATACCGAATTCGACATGGCGCTCATGAAGGGTTTGAAGTCCAGAAACTACGCGAGCCTGTCGGTCGACATGCAGAGTTTCGTCCGCCATATCAATCCGCAGACGCTCAACCACGAGTTCATTGACGTCGCCGATAAAAAAGAGATTGCAGCCATGATGGATAAGCTGAAGCTGGACGTCGTGGAAGCCCGCCTTCTTACCGGTACCGAAGATCTTGAGAAAGCTGCTGTTATCATCGAATCCTGGGGTTGTCCAGAAATTCAGATTACACATTCAGAGGGTGTACTGGCGAGAGTCAAAGGGAAGACTTATTATGAGAAATTCTCCAACAGCAATGTATCCGGCAGAACCGGTCGGGGCGATACAACATTTTCTGCATACCTCTCACACAGATTGGATCATGAAGTTGCAGAGTCATTGAAGTTTGCAGCTGCACTGGTATCAATCAAAATGGAAATACCCGGCCCGTTCAATGGTACGTTGGAAGAGGTTTATAAACGACTGAAAGAAAAACATTCTTGAAAAAATCAGACACAAGCGATCAGCCTGTTTTGAAAGATGTCTTTCAAAACGATTTTTATATCGGTGCAGCGCTAAATGTTGAGCAAATCTATGGCAAGGAACCCGAAGCTATGGACCTTGTTGCCAGACATTTCAACAGCATTACGCCTGAAAATATAATGAAGTGGGAAGAAATTCATCCTGAACCGGAACGATACAATTTCGAAGCGTCAGACCGGTATGTAGCCTTTGGTGAAAAGCATGATATGCATATCATAGCTCATGCTCTGGTCTGGTTTCATCAGACGCCCGGCTGGGTGTTTCAGGATGAATCAGGGCTTCCCTTGAGCCGGGAAGCACTTCTTGAACGGATGAAAGAGCACATATTCACAGTGATGGGGCGTTATAAGGGACGCATCCACGGCTGGGACGTTGTCAACGAAGCCATCAGAAAAGATGGTTCTTTCAGGAGATGCAAATGGTTTGAGATTATCGGGGAAGACTATGTACAAAAGGCCTTTGAGTTCGCACGCGAGGCCGATCCCGATGCGGAACTCTATTACAACGAGTATGATTATGAGCATGGCCCCAAAACCGAAGGAGTCATCCGGCTGATCAAAAATTTGCAGAGCAGTGGAGTCCGGGTGGACGCTGTTGGCATTCAGGGACACTGGTTTCTGGATTATCCGAAGATGGATCTGCTTGACAGTTATGTTCAGGAATTAAGCAAACTGGGTGTAAAGCTGATGATTACCGAGCTGGATGTGGGTGTACTTCCCTTTTATCAGGTCGATTCTGATATCGTTCCCCTTTCCTCTTTCGACGCTGAAACACAAAAAAAGCATAATCCCTATGCTGCAAGGCTACCGGAGCTTGTTGAGGAAGGTCTGGCAAAACGCTATGCGGAGTTATTCTCATATTTCAGGAAACATCGGGATCTATTCGGACGAATCACATTCTGGGCTGTGCATGATGGTCAATCCTGGCGCAATTACTGGCCTATCACCGGCCGGTCTGATTATCCCCAGCTGTTCGACCGTAACTACAAACCAAAGCCTGCATTCGATGCTGTTGTCCGGACAGTGTAAGGGGATGATGAAGCGATTTTCAAAATATATCTTTTTCAACACAGATTCCGGGAGGTTTCATCCCTGGTAATCTTTTACCTTGTCTTTCTGGGTCAACATCTTATCCGGTGTAAAATACTCCCAGTCGCTCAACCAGATATTGTATGAAAAAGTTTCGGACTTTATCCCTCTCCTGTATTTTAAAATAGCATATACGTTTTGCCATATCTACCGACATGTTCGGGAACTTATCCATTGTTTTGGCCAGCTCATCCACATTCCATTCCAGGCTCAGGGGGAATAGCAATCAGCTTGCCAATGATGATAAAAATGAAAAGGATGGTGGGGATTGTTCTCTTTATATTCTGCTAGGGTGTATAGATCACTTTTTGTATCTCTTTTCCTGCAGGAGTTACAATTTCGACCAAATAGATACCCTGGCTTATGTTCAGGGCGCTGAATGAAACTTCTGCATTATCACTAAATTCTCCGCGGAAATATATGGTTCCTCTCAGATCATATATGCTCAGCGTATAGCTGAAATCAACAACGCTACTCCATTGAACCGTGATCAGATCATCCGTGGGGTTGGGATAAATCTTCAGTTTATTCAGATCCTCACCCATGATGATTTCATCGATACCCACAACCCTGTCATGGTAGAAGGGTGTGCCATGGATCACGGAGCTTGCCATCCAATAAGAATAGTCATTCGGGTCGCCGGTAGGATTCGATTCTGCTGAAATGAGCGATGGGCCATTGCCGTCAGGCTGTTCGGGCCATGGAAGATGGTCGTCATACGTGATATCCAGTATGACTTCTCCGCCGGCAGTGTGCACCACGATCTGTTCACCGCTGTTGGAAAGATTGTTCTGGAAGTTCCCCGAGGACTCCATGCCGTACCTGCTATAGAACCAGGTGGGTTTTGAAGCAACCACAAAATATTGTTGGGGTGCCAGAACATAGTTCTCCGGGAATTCATAGTAGATGGCCGAATCCACGACCAATCCGGAGAGGTTCATGCCATCTGTGGGATCAATATTTTTGAATTCAATGAATTCATAGGATTTCCCTGAAATGGTATCGGTCCCGTTGATACTGTCCAGGGGATGATATTGTAGTTCGGTGACTTTAAAATCCGAGTAATCGGTTTGTTCAGTAACAAATGTGATTTCAGTGACAGCGCTCCAGCTGTTGTCCTGGACGATCCTTGCCTTTAATATGGATGAGGAACGAATACTGAGGCTTCCACCCGATGCAATCTTTACTGCCTGACCGGATATACCTCCTCCGATTTTCCTCGGGTCAGAACCGTCAAGCGTATAATATATATCCCCCGATGCTGCCTGGTTTGTAAGCGTAATGTCAATGTCAGATGTAAAATTCTCAACCGGATCAAGAATTTCTTTCCCGGAACCTTTCACAACAGGAGCGGGAACGGTAGGGAACAGTTCCAGATCTTCAAGCTGTTCCATAACAATGTTTGCCCGGAAAGGGAAATATTCGTTTCTGAGATTATCCAGTTCCGGGAGCCAGGCATTGTCCTTTGTATAGGCTGTTGAGTAGAATGTATCGCCCCAGCGGGCCGATTCTGCGATGATGGCCATATCTATCTGCTCAACCCGCTTATTCAATCTTTCGGTGCACTGGCCGGGTGAAAATATACCATTCCCTGACAGTTGATCCCAGGCCCGGTCTGCGAAGCGAATCCGGTACTCCGCATTTTTAGCCAATTTATAATGAAGCCATTGGGTATGGAACTGGTTTAAACTATTCACCACCATCTGGTATTGCCCCGTAATATCCCCAATATTGGCCCTGTTTTCATACAAGCCTATCCCGGGTCCCTCTGAAGCCCCGGTCATCATGGTATGCTCTCCATCGTGGATAAAAAACTTGAAACCGGACGATTTATCTTCCCTGTTGGTAATGGCAAACATGTTATTCGGGCTCTTGTTATTTCCAAATTTAGATACAGGCGAATCATAGTTGCCGGTATAGAAGATGTTGATCATAAAATCAATCAGGTTATCAATATCCACATAAACTTCGGCACCCGGGATTCCTTTGCCATTCGCATCCTTGCCTTCCAGCAGGAAATAATCCTCGTTGGAGATAAACCCCTTTTTTGTGAACTCATAAATCTCACTCCATTTATCGAGCGTACCATCGGTGGCTGCTATGTCATCGTCATAGAGACCGCCTTTTTTGATAACATCATATTCTTCACTCTTCCCACCCATATAGTCTGCTGCAAACCGTGCTTCAGATCGTTCCTGGGTTTGGAACAGGCCCCAGTACATTCCATTCAGATAGAGGTGGTAGTACCTGCTCCGGGTATAGGGTTGCCCTGCATCCCCTTGAGAATCACGGGTAAACACCTCTCTTGAATATGTAGCCAGTTGACTGGCGCCCTGATTATTGGCCCAACTGTAGTTCTGTGCGCAGCGCAGATCAATCTTGTCAAATTCGGATACCCCCTCATCCTCAAAAAGCGGGTAATTCAATTTGCTATCTCCATACTCCTCTCTGAAAAAAAGGCGGAAAGCGTGTTTTGGATAGTTGTTGTGCCTGCTCCATCCTCCCCGGATTCTTAGTCCCGCATTCAAATTAAAACCATCGGATTGGTCGGGCTTAATCAGTTCAACAGAACACTCCCTTTCCCAGTCGTATCCCTGGTTTATGGCATTCACATAGATCCCGCTATCCGGATCAAACAGGTTGGCATTGTCGGTAATAAGAGATATGGAAGGTATATCCAGCAAAGCGGCATCCATCTGGCTGGCATACTCACCACTGTTCACTACATCGGGATCCATCTCATAATCCATGTACTGAAGGTTGCCGTTTGTGAGATTCGGCTGGGGCCATGAGCCTCCCGGATAGGTCTGGCTCTTCACTTTTTCCAGGAAAATGAAAGTGCGGGCTTCGGGCTTTGAAGCCTTGTAGCCATCCTTGATCACAGAGGCGCGGACAACCACAGAGGGTGTTGCATCTCTGCCCTGGGTACTATTTGGATCGATAGAAATATCTACTGAAGAACCGCCGGTAATGCTTGTGAATGAATTCTGCGGACTACTTCCGTCGAGTGTATAGACGATTTCAACTCCATCCAGTGGCGTACTTATGGCAAGATCGAAGCTGTTATCGTAAAATCCGGAACTGTGACTGAAAACCAGTCCGACGGTATCAATAAGCTCCGGTAGCCCCGGAAGATGAGGTTGAGACTGGATGCTCATGTCAAAAAAGAAGTCTGAGCTTCCGGCGAGTGAAATGTTGCATGCAAAAACCGCAATTGTATTAACTCCCTCGGCCAATTCCAATTCTGATGCATCAAAAATGAAATTCTCAGGGGTGCCCGATTCATGCAATGAGGATGCCAGGGCATCATAGCTTATCGAAGCCGGGGCATTCTGACTGATCACCAGCCGTCCATTGATCCAGATCATGCATCCATCGTCCCAATCCGCTCCAACAATCACCTCGCCAAGCTGGTCCAAATGCTCTACGGTAAATGCGGACCTCAGGAAAAGCGTGCTGTAATTCCCGTTCATATCCGTTAATTCGGTTCCGCCAGCGCCGTCCCCGTACCGAAAGGGGGCATTGGCTGAAGACCATCCCGAATCATCAAACCCGGGATCATACCAGTCAGCTGGCAGGGTGCTAGCATTGGTCCCTTTCAAATACCGAAAGTTTCCCTGGGTGCCAAAACCGATCTGTGCAGATATGCTCGAACTGGACAGGAGGGAGATCAGGACAATGATGTAGTTTCTTCTGAACAGTTTCAACAGGAAATCTATACCGGAATAATTCAACGCTATTACTCTTTAGTGATGAGATGTCCGGTGTTATACCGGGCAACATGAATAAAAGTTGCATAAAGGTAAACGATTACATCTATTTTCCCGGATTTAATAAGCGTTTTATGCCAAACCAGCATCAGCAATGATGCGGGGCACGATGGCTTCCCATCCCACCGACATGAGATGGAGTCCGTTGATGCCCGGTTTGTTTTTGATCCTGTCAATGATCTCCAGGGCAATCTCCACACCCAGTTCCTCATAATCATCCTCTCTGGTCTCTTCAAAACGGTCCAGGATCGCTTTGGGAATCCTAACTCCCGGGATGCTGTGGTGCAGGTACTGTGCCATTCTCTTGCTCCGAATGGGTGTGACACCGGCCAGGATAAACACCTTGTCCAGGATATTCCTTTTGTCCAGTGCCTCCAGCCAGAGGTCCAGTCCGCCGGGGTCGTATATCAGGTTGGTCTGGAAAAACTGTGCGCCGGCATTGATCTTTTTCTCCTCCCTCAACGCCTGTATCCTGGGTTCCGATGCAAAGGGAGAACCTGCAGCTCCAAGGAACAGCTTGGGAGGCGAGTTCATTTTTCTCCCGTCCAGGTAAATCCCCTCATCCCTCATTCTTCTCAGAATCCATAACATCTGGACAGCATCCAGATCCAGGATATTGGTATTGCTGGTGGGGGTGGGTCCGATCCGGGCATTGTCTCCTGTGATGCAGAGCACATTGTGCACGCCCATGACATTGGCACCCACGATGTCCGATTGTAGTCCGCTCCGGGTTTTGTCCCTTGCAGCAATCTGAAGCACCGGGTCAGCTCCCAGTTCGGCTGCCACTTTGCTGCATGCCATGCTCGACATCCGGGGACTGGCCGATGCACTGTCCGTGAAGTTGACGGCAGCTACCAGTCCCTTGATCATTTCGATATCCCTTTTGAGTTTGCCCGTGGCAGTACTCAGTGGCGGGGAAACCTCTGCAGTGATTACAAACCTGCCTGACCTGAGCTCTTTTTCCAGGTTTGAAATGGGTTCATCGTAGGCAGGGGGGTGGTACAGGCTGTCTCCCTGCCACCATTCAGGTTGTCTCACCGGCCGGAACACCGATTCCCAGGCATGGGCCTTTTTTTCTTTGTCCCTGGAAAAACGACTTTTTATAAATGCACCGGTACCAAATTTTCGCACCGATCGGATCACATCCCCCCAGGTCTCTGTCCCGACCTTATCCCAATCCAAGGGAGGGAGGACTTCCAGTAACAGTTCTTCCCTTCCCATTCTAAATGCCCTGTCGTGGATCTTGTACCAGATGCACGGCCTGGTTTCATCCACATAGCACTTCTCCGGGGTGGATCCTCCACAGGGTCCGTTCCTCATGCCTTTCGGACACTCCATGGGACAAATGAAGGCAGTCTCCTGCAGCAGGCAGTTGCCGCACATCCGGCAGCCAAACATGGGACCTTTGATCCAGCGCTCTGTTCTTCGCAGTACCCGCTTTCCAAAAGTCTCTTTCTTGAAGGGAAAAAACGGCGGCTGCCATCTTCTGCCCGGCGTAAACAGTGACATAGTATCTCCTTTTTTTACCTTTCCCCTTTCAACTTGCTCCTTTGAGTGCTTCCTGGTTTTGATAGTGTTCCGTAAACCTCATGGCAAAATCATCCCTGGCCCGGATCAGGTCTGCCGCCCTGATCACCGTAGTTATTTTATTGGGATTGGCTATGGGGCAGGTGAGGCCGTTCCAGATGGAAAGCACCATGTGCGCCACGTTCAATTCCTCCCTGTTGGGAAGCCCGAAGGAAATGTTGCTGGCTCCCTGGGTAATGTTGAGCCCCAGCCTGTCATGCACCAGTTTGATGGTCTCCAGGGTAACCAGGCAGGCATTGGGATCAGCACTTACAGCCATGGCCAGGGGATCGATGACCACATCTTCTTTCTTGATTCCCAGACTCAGTGCCCTCGAAAGGATTTTCTCGGCAATCCTGAATCTCTTTTCAGGATCATGGGTAATGCCGTCATCGTCCATGACCAGACCAATCACCGCAGCATCATACTCCCTGGCCAGGGGAAGGATGGCGGCAAGTGATTTCTCCTCGCCATTGACGGAGTTGATCAGGCACCTGCCTTCTATAACTTTCAATGCAGCCTCAATGGCTTTCGGATTGGGAGAATCAATGCAGAGCGGAACATCAACGGACTGTTGAATGGCTTTGACTGTCTCGGGCAGCAACGCAGCATCGTCCACACCCGGGTAACCTACATTCACATCCAGCACATCGGCTCCTGCTGCAATCTGGCTTTTGGCCAGATGGATGGCATAATCAAATTGATGCCGGGAAAGGGTTTCCACCAGTTTTTTCCTTCGGGTGGGATTGATGCTTTCGCCGATGATGACAACCGGCCCTTCGGTATCGATGGTAAGTTCTTGTGATTTGCTTCTCAGGATGGTTTTCATGACTATAAGGCAAAAGGTAAAAAGTAAAAGTAAAAAGTAAATTGGATAATGGATAATAGATAATAGATAATAGATAATGGTTGGTTTGGATATCTTACATGAGGCCGGTGATGTTGCCATTGTTGTCAATGCTGATGTTCTCAGAAGCCGGATGAGCCGGCAACCCGGGCATGCGCATGATATCTCCGGTGATGGGAATCAGGAAACCGGCTCCCGATGCGATCTCGATTTCTCTTACTGTGATGATGAAATCTTTAGGTCTTCCCAACAGGGTTGGATTGTCTGACAGAGATTTCTGGGTTTTTGCGATGCATATGGGCAGTTGATCGAGCCCCAGCTCTGAGATCTTCTTCAGGTCTTTGTTTGCCTGTGCCGTATAATCTACATGTTCGGCCCCGTATATTTTCGTGGCCAGCGTTTCAATCTTCTTTTTTACATCCCAACTCCAGTCGTACATGGGATCAAAAACAGGGGGATTGGTTTCGACCACTTCAATCACTTTGTTGGCCAGGTCGATGGCACCTGCGCCCCCCCTGGCCCAAAGGTCTGCCACTGCACATCGGATCCCCAGTTCTTTTGCTTTCTCCTTAATAATCCGGATCTCTTCATCTGTATCTGTGGAGAACCGGTTGATAGCGATGACCGGTGTTACATTGAACTGCCTGATGTTTTCAAGGTGTTTCTCCAGGTTGGGTAATCCTTTCCGGAGTGCATCACAATCAGGTTCAGTGAGCGTTTTTAAATCAGCCCCGCCATGGTATTTCAGGGCCCTGATGGTTGCTGTCAACACAACTGCTTTCGGGGAAAGGCCTGCACTCTGACATTTGATATCAAAGAATTTTTCGGCCCCGAGGTCAAACCCAAAGCCTGCCTCGGTCACTGTATATTCGGAGAAGGTCATTCCCATGCGTGTGGCGATGACTGAATTGGTGCCCTGGGCAATGTTTGCGAAGGGACCTCCGTGAATGATGGCGGGATTTCCCTCGACGGTCTGGACCAGGTTTGGTTTGATGGCATCCTTGAGAAGGGCGGCCATGGCCCCGCCGGCATTGAGGTCACGTGCATAGATGGGCTCCCTTTGAAATGTATATCCAATAAAAATGTTCCCCAGCCTGATTTTCAGGTCATGGAGGTCGGCGGCCAGGCACAGTATGGCCATGATCTCAGATGCGGCTGTAATGTCAAAGCCTGTTTCCCTTGGAATTCCTGAGCTTGTTCCACCCAAGCCCACTACGATTTTCCGGAGCGAGCGGTCGTTCATGTCAATGACCCTTTTCCACGAAATGGTGCGCGGATCCAGTCCCAGGCCATTGGTTTTGCTCTGTATGTTGTTGTCGATCACTGCAGCCAGCAGATTGTGGGCCTTCTCTATGGCAGAAAAGTCGCCGGT
>Ga0315535_1000292_pt1 | contig 35214 bp, 41 predicted proteins | sample SalMarSW160220MG_2_FD_203092 | JGI IMG/M metagenome (GOLD analysis project Ga0315535, IMG submission 203092) | Salt marsh sediment microbial communities from the Plum Island Ecosystem LTER, Massachusetts, United States - Salt Marsh Sediment SW1602-20 ... | reverse complement strand
TTGAGTGATACAACTTTTGGCAAATTTAGACTTAAATATTTGAATTGAACATAGCCTTTCGTCACAACAAAACTACGTGACACTTGAATGCTTAATACTGAAAACTTGGCCAAAAAGCTCGGCAAGTCTAATAGAATCAACGAACCCACAAATCGGAAGAGCATTATTACCGTGGATAATATCCACAAGCAATATGGTGCAACAATCGCCGTTGACAATGTCTCATTCTCCATCGCTGAAGGTGAGATTTTTGGTATAATCGGACCCAATGGAGCGGGCAAGACCACTACTGTTGAATGTATTTCAGGGTTGCGGGTCCCAGATTCTGGCTCCATAACCGTTTATGGTCTAAACCCTCGAGAAAATCATGAGGAAATCCGAAAAATTGTTGGAGTTCAACTCCAAGAAAGCTCGTTACCTCCACGCATCAAGGTTTGGGAAGCCCTTAACCTATTTGCGTCCTTCTATCCTGACCCCTTAAACGCCCACGACTTGCTTGAGTCGCTTGGGATTGATAAGAAGCGTAACGCTCGATTCAAACAACTATCCGGAGGCCAAAAACAGAGGCTTTCAATCGCGCTAGCACTTATTGGAAACCCCAAAATCGCAATTTTGGACGAACTCACCACTGGCCTTGACCCCGAAGCGAGGCGCGAAACTTGGACGCTTATTGAGCGTATTAGGAATCGCGGCGTGACAGTGATTCTCGTGACGCATTACATGGATGAGGCAGAACGGCTTTGTGATCGAGTTGCCCTGATTAATCATGGGCGAGTAATCGCGCTTGACACTCCTGTAGCTCTTGCCGCCAAGGAGGGTGGTGAAGTTCATATGCAATTTGTGCCCTCTACACCTGTAGACGATAAAGTTCTAACCGCGCTTTCAGGTGTAGTTTCGGTTGAGCATAGAGGCAATCGTATCGTTGTTGCTGGTTCCGGTGATGTGACCACTCGGGTTCTCTATGCACTATCAAAGGTTGGAGTGCAAGCTTCGGATGTTCAGGTGAAAAGCGGCAATCTTGAGGATGCTTTTGTGAAACTCACTCAAGCGAATGATAAAATCATAAAACGCGAGGTGGGTCCGCAATGAGTGCTCAAGATTCTGGCGTGGCACTTCAAAAGCCCTCGAAGCCCTTTTGGGAACTCATCAAAGTCCAGGGAAAGCTTGTCTTGAGAGAGCCATATAGCATAATATTCGGAGTTGCCATGCCCATATTTTTACTGATAATATTTGGCATCGTTCCAACTTTCAGAGAACCTATTTCCAGCGACACCACCATGACGGTTTTCGATCTTTACATCCCGATTCTTATGGTAACAGTGCTAATAATGATCGGACTGCTAGGCTTGCCTATTCCAATTGTACGAGACCGCGAAATCGGCTGGCTTAGACGAATCTCCACCACACCCATATCTCCAACCAAACTGTTGGCTGCGCAAGTAACAATTAACATTATTCTCGCGGCAGTAGGCTTCGTGATACTTGCAGCTGGAAGCATCCTAATCTTCGGCATGAATATAGTCTTTGATATTACAGGGTTTGTTCTTTCGCTAGTGCTAGCAACGGCGGCCATGTTTTCCTTAGGGCTACTCATAGCAGCTGTTGCACCCTCCCAAGGGGCTGCAAACGGCATGATGATGGCTCTCCTATACCCGCTCTTGTTCTTTGCAGGCGTATACGTTCCAATGCAAGTTCTCCCAAGCAGCCTGCAAACGGTTTCCAGTTTTACTCCTGTAGGCGCAGCGGTGAAGGCTCTTGAAAGCTCCATGCAGGGAACATTTCCATCAATCATACCGCTTCTCGTAATGACCGCTTACACCGTTTTCTTCAGCTACATCGCCATCCGCTACTTCCGCTGGGAATAACACTACTACACCTATTTCTGCCCCCAACACTCATTCAGAAACCAACCATCCACCTCCATTAAAACACAGCACAACAAACCACCCACACCCCAAAGAAGTAGAAGTGCTAAGCAACAACCCACAACTACAACTAAACAAAAAAACACACAACAAAAGCGAAAGATTAATGAAGGAACAGTTATGTGTATTGCTGGGTTTGCCGGCCAAAGGGCGCGGGTTCCACCTGATCCCATTCCGAACTCAGAAGTTAAACCGCGTTCCGTTCCCAACTGTAGTGTGGTCTTCGGCCACGTGAAATTGGGAAAGCTGGCAGCCTACTTCAACACTTAAAATTCGTGGGGAGAATTGGCTAAGGTTTATAACTAAGTGCTAATAGTTTTTTGAAGAGTGGTGAACTCATGGTCATGTTTACAGCAATGAACGTCCTGCCGAGCCTGTTTGGAGGCGGCGGCGGCGACACTATATCACAGATTATAAGCATGTTGTTCTACGTAGTTTTCATAGTCTTCATATTTTACGGACAAAGAATCCAAATGTACGTGATGATCCGAGAAGTTGAGGGGTCACTTTACAAGCTGAAGTACATAAGAGAAGAAGGAAGAAAAATCGCCATAGAAACCATAAAAGAAATCGGCAAGCCCCAAACCGACCCATCCACCAGAGTTGACCGCTACTTAGAGTACTTCACCATCTCGCCGCAGAGCATGGACCCTGCAGGCATAGTTTACAAGCTTGATCACATCCTCGATGTAAGAGACACTCGCCTTAAAGACGAAGTGAAACTCATGGCGCCCGCAAGTGATGACGTTCAAGTGAATAATTTGGAGAACACTTTGGAAGCGGCGATGGCGCTTAACTACATCTACAAAGTTGTACGGCACTATTACATTCAAGGCAAGAAGACGCTAAGCCTCTACATAATCATGCAGTTACAGATGATACTGCCTCTGGTTATGAAGGAAGCCGAAGCGTATGCCAGCGCACTGAAAGCTTTTGCCGACGGACAACCAATAGGCGACGGCGCTGGCCCGTTAGTGGCTGCAAAACTAATGCACGGCTACGAAACACGCAAAGTTCCAAAAGACTGTGTCGTAGCGACCGTGCCCATAGAGAGCCGCACCGCTTTCATAATAAAAGCTGAAGGCCCCGGTGGAAACGTAGGTAAACCAGGTGACGCCGTGAAAACAGTTATTGACGAGAATAAGGGAAAAATCTCTTCGGTGATAATGATTGATGCTGGTTTGAAACTTGAAGGGGAACCCGTCGGCGAAGTGGCTGAGGGCATAGGCGCAGCAATCGGAGGACCAGGCGTTGACCAGTATAAGATCGAAGATGCCGTTGTTAAGTACAAAATTCCACTGAACGCTGTGATAGTTAAGGAAGACATAGGCGACGCGGTTTCTCCGATGCGGAAAGAAATCGCAGATTCAGCTGACAAAGTCATTGAACGCGTGAAAAACGTTATCTTGGAAAGAACCAAAGAAGGTGACCAAATAGTAATCGTTGGTGTGGGTAACACCATCGGCATTGGACAGTGAGGAGAAAAAGAAAATGAGTGAAAAATCATCAACGTCTGCGGCAAATAAAATCTCAACTTACCTCATGATGATCGTGCTAATCGTCTTAGCCTTGTCAATAGTGGCTCTAATATTGTCTGTTAACGCCTTCATTGTAGGAAATGAAATTGTAGCTGGTTACTTGATGGTCCTAGGTTTCATAGCTATGGCTGTGGCAGCGTATGTGTTGTTCCAATCGCGGAAACGCGTGGCGAGCATGAAAATTGAAGCTCCAAAAGTCATGACAACAATCGAGTGCAGAAAATGCGGCATCAAAAATGTCAGGGAATTCAAGCGCGGTGACTTCGTATTCAAGGACCTTGAACCTTGCCAGAAATGCGACGATAAAATGATTATAACCGCCATCTATAAGGAAGTTAAGGAAAAAGAGAAAACTTACGGCGTCTAAGTTAATACTTCGCAGCCGTTTTCTGTCATGAGCACTGTATGCTCAGCTTGGGTAACGGTTTTTCTGCTCACTTCAATGAACACGGGATAGGCCATGACTGCTTTGCTTCTGCGTAATTCTGTGAAGGCTTCAATGTGCTTGTCCGCAGGCACCACATCTTTTAACCAGCGTTCAGCGAAAGGCAAGGTTACAAAGTTCTCTTCAATGTATTTCAGAAGTTTTTTTGCATATGGGTTCTTCACTGATTTGGTTTTGACTAAGCGGAAAATGGTTACTTTTGGGCTGTTTTCAACTCTGCCAGCGGCGTCTGGAAGAGTGGCGAACGGCTCTATCGCATATACTTCGCCCGTTTTGACTTTTCCGAATGATATCTGCATAACGTTGGGTATCGAGGTTCCCGCGTGAATTAAGTATCTGCCTACAGAATGCCCTGTCAGATTCGAGATGGGTTTGAAACCGCGGTTTTTTATGGTTCTCTCTATTATCACACCAATCTGTGAAGTAGCCATGTCTCCGTGAATGTTCTCGATAGCCGCGGCTAAAGCCTGCTCCGCAGCAGTTTTCATGCTACTGTACTCAGGATCGAAGCACGCCGTAAACGCAGTGTCGGTCACGTAGCCGTCCACATGGACGCCCATGTCCACTTTCACCACGGCTTTTTCTGGGATTCTTAGTTCGTCGTTTGGCGGTGAAGTGTAGTGGGCGGTGACCTCGTTTATGGAGACGTTGCAGGGAAACGCTGGTTTTCCACCTTTTTCTCGTATGAGGCTTTCCGCTTTTTCGCAAACCTCAATTGCAGGCATGCCTTCGCGCACGAATTGTCTCATTTCTTCTCGGCTTTCGCGGAGAATTTTTCCTGATAATCGGAATTTCTCCAAGGCTTCTTCATCATAACGACTCATTGATATTTCACTTCGCTTTGGATGACATGGTAATTTTGATGAAAGTTAGTCAGTTGCACCACTTAAGTTTTAGTGTTAAGGTTGAAGGAAAATTTGCTTCGTGTACTATTGAAAAAACAAATTGATACCTTTCAGTTCCTTTTAGTGATTTTTTGTTATTTTGTGCTGAGGCTGTGTGGGGAAAGGCTGGCGGTTAAGGCATGTACCGCTTCGGGTCAAGGGTTGCAAAAACGTTTCCGCCTAAGTGGTAAAGCATCTGCGCCTTGTCTATGTCGTACGTGTCTGTGAAAACGCCTTTGTTTGCGTAAGCCTCAACAATCTCGCCGACGAAAATGGTGTGATCTCCGGTTTTGAATCGGCTGTGCAGTTTGCATTCAATGTGGGCTATGCACTCTTTTACGATTGGCGCTTTCACTTTTCTGGCTGGCAACGGCGTCAAGCCTGTCTCAGCGAACTTGTCGCGGTTTTTGCCGCTGGTTCTGCCGCAAGCCAGCGTTTCCTTGATTATGTCCACTGTTGGAAGGTTGATTACGAACTCGCTTGTTTCCTCAATAAGCGCGTGCGAGTATCTGGATGGCGCCACGCTTATTGCAACCATCGCGGGGTCGCGGGAAGTGGGCATCGCCCAAGCAAGGGGCAAGACGTTTGGCTTTCCAGCTTTATCAACGCAGGAAACGAGAACCGTGTGCATCGGGTGCAGAAGCCTGTAAGCCGAAGAAAAATCAACGTTGCTTTTTTCCGACATAAACGTTACCTTAACTTTTCTGTTATATTGTATCACTGTTTGTATGATCTCTTCCGTAAAAACTCTTTTCCTCTTTTAACTCTTATAGAAAAAGCTTCTATGCGCATATTGTTCTGAAAAACTTGGGTTTTTATTAGTTGTATCTTGTCTAATAGGCACTTGGTTTTTTCTTCCAGTGCAGAAGGTAGATGAAAAATGGTCCTCCAAACATTGCAGTGATTACTCCGACAGGTACCTCTGCTGGTGCAGCTATTACCCTTGCCAAGCAATCACAGATTATCATGAAAGTAGCAGATAGGATTGCAGAACATGGGATCAAAATCCTGTGGTCTGGTCCCGTCAATAGTCTTGTCAAGTGTGGAATTATCAAGCCTGCGAAGCCTATTAAACCACTAATTGAAACCGCAGCAGCTGTAATTAAAGCGCTGGCAAAAAGCAAGATAAACTTCGTTTTTTCCAACTCAACTCCCAAGTGCGCGGCTTGATCTTCACCAAGAGCTAGAATGTTCATGTTACGTGCATAAATGTAGGTGACGCTTATGCCTACAATAATGAAAGGTAGAATACTAAATACGTCAATCCACTCTACATATGTGAAGCCACCCATTAGCCAAAAAGTCAATGCGTGAAGTCTTTCACCAGCGATTGTCTGCAGGTATGTAACGATTGCTGAAAAGAGTATGCTTACAGATAATCCTGTTAACAACAAGGTTGTTGTGTTTACCCTTTTTCCAACTCTAGAGATAGAATAAACTAGAAGAACTGAAGATAGGCAACCAAGAAAAGCGAATATGGGCACAGTGTTGAACCCAAACAAGCTGAAGCCGAGACCAAGAACGATTGCTAGAGCCGCGCCTAAAGCCGCACCAGATGATGCTCCAATCACATAAGGGTCCGCCATTGGATTTCTAAAAAGTCCTTGGTAGACAACACCAGCGGTTGCCAAGGCTGCACCTACTAATGCTCCGCCTAAAATTCTGGGTAGTCTGATTTGCATCACTATGACTTCTTCGACCGCGGGGACTTCTGGGAACTTGGCAAAATCGCCTATGAACGGCACATTTTTTAGAAGAATCTTTGAAATGTTCCAAAATGATATTTTGGAAAAACCTATGTTCAGTGATAGAACAACAATCACTATCAACAGAAAAATGAGTAGAATTATGTAAATTTTCCAACGAGAAAACCGCTTCAAGTAGTTTGTCTGAGGATTTTCTTCCACTAACGCTTTCTCCTCGCAAAGTCCAAAAAAAGTGGGGTTTTATGACCCAGTATACGTTCCGAATATTTCTGGATGAATTATTTTGGCTAATATCTCAATAGCATCAACGGTTCTTGGACTAGGAGTTTCAATCAAGCCTTCGGGTGTAGCATACATTTTGTTGTTTTTAACAGCGTTTATTTCGTTCCATCCTGTTCTATTTGCAACATCGTCGAAACTTCCCCAGAAATAATTTCCTCCTTGCGGAAGAAAGATCATTACATCAGGGTTTTGTTGGATGATAGCTTCTGAGCTGACCGATGGGTAGTATGTGTTTGTCGCGTTTTCAAAAATGTTTTGTCCTCCCGTCATTGCAATTAATGAGCTAATCCAAGATTTTGGACCTACGCTCATATATGGGTCAATCCAAACCTCGCAGTAGACCTTCGGGATTGTATTCGCATTTTTTATTCCATTGACTACCGTTGAAATTCTTTGCGACATACTTGTTACTATCTCTGCGGCTTCAGTTTCTTTTCCTGTTACTCTGCCGACCATTTGAATGTCTGATAGGACGCCATTAGCATCTTTCGGATCCAGTGTTAGAACGTTATAGCCCAGATTTCGAAGTTTGTCAATAGCGTCGAGGCTTCCTCCTGTTCCACCGAATGCAAGTACTAGGTCTGGTTCCAGTGCGACTATCGGTTCGATTGCTGGGTTATATGTACCTCCAATACTTGTCATGTTGCCTGCTTCAATCCATGCTGAAAAATTGTATGGATAATCACAATAATCAGTTACACCAACAACTTTGTTTCCTGCACCTATTGCAAACAAGATTTCTGTGTTGCTGGGAATCAGTGACACTATCCTTTCTGGGTATGAGGACAAGCTAAGCACAAAACCAGTGTCATCAACCACCGTTATCATCGAACTTGACGGAAATTTAAGTTGGCCTTGATAATGCGCATATGTAGCGAGCGTCGTGCTTATTGCAATTATAGTCACTATGGCCATTATTAGCATGTAGCTTTTTTGTTTTGTCAACGTTTCACATCAATGGGATGGATAAACCATCCATGTTTTGTGTATTTAAGCTTTTCCAATAAATCACCAACTGGAAAAAAAGGCGCTTAGTCTAAATGATTCCAGATTTCTTTTTGCGCTAACGAGTTGTTGTCAGTTTTCTAAAACCCCAGAAAATTCCATGGCAATTGCAAGATGTTGCGACTACGAATTCCTTTTTTCTTTCCGCCCAAGCAAAAAATTCAAGTGTTTCTTTACCCTTGAATGCGCCTAAACCTGGAGACATGGTATGACTAAACAGGATGAACGCTTTTGGGGCGGCATATCTCATTAGCTGATCCATTGTGCATGGTCTTAAGCGATTCATTGTACATTGCTGCCTCATTTTTGATGATGTAAAAGCTTCTGGTGCTTCACACCTATCTACACAGTCGTTGTCTCTGTTGAAACTAACGGCCAATTCTCCTCTTCCCACTCGAAGAACAACCGCCTGAGGCAGATATGGAAGTATTCTGTCTATCGCCTCGTTGCATGGTTCTAGTCTGAACTTGATTTTTGCTAGTTCAGCTACTAGATGAATAGGCGAACTTGGAAACACGTATTCAGGTTTTAAATCCCTAAGCAAAGTTAAAGATGTGTTTAGGTCGCCTTTAAGAAAAAACTCGCCTTTTCCATGAATCTTGGCAGTTTGTTCCAATCCGTATTTTTTTACGGCGAGACAGTTTGAGTCAGTGTCTATTACAACGAAACTTCTTTTGTTATTCTTAAGGTACTCAACAGGTTCGCAACCTTGAACAAGCCCGCCACCAACCACCATGTCCATCTACGTTCACCGTATAATTGCTTAGAGACTGAAGTAGACGATTATTGTTCTTTTAAACCTTTTAACGTTTTATGTGGTATTTCTCTACTACGTCTTTTGCTTTTTCCCTTTTCTTGCGGTGCTCCTCAAGGAACCTGTTAAGCCTCTCCACTAAATCGGTTTTGCATTCGCCGCACAGCATCTCACCTGACTTGCATCTGCGCTCACGTTCCATGAGTTTCGTGTCATCTTCCTCGAACAGGTAAACGTAGTACTGGAAAACCGAGCAGACTGTTGGGTCCGCGCCTGTTTTCCGCTGTTCCGCGGCGGTTGGTTTGCCGCCTGTGAAGGCGTTCCAGATTTTGCGCTTTACCAGTTCTGGCGGGTCCATGGTGAAAATGGAGGTTTCGGGTTCAGAGGCGCTCATTTTTCCGCCTGGACCTAAGCCTGGGAGAAAGCGGCAGTGGATTTGGGCTGGCTTGTAATAGCCGAGTTTCTGCGCTATGTCTCTGGTGACACGCCAGTACGGGTCTTGGTCTATGGCTGCGGGAATCAGTGCAGGTACGTTTTCGCCTGTCAACTTTTTGTGGATGAAGCATGGCACGGCTTGTATGGCAGGCCAAAATATCCATCCTATGTTTGTGCTGTCCTGGAACCCGAAAGTTGATTTCGCCGTGGAGTACGTGATGCGCTTCGCAACCTCCAACGTGATGTCGTACAGCAGGTCCATGTCTTCAACGTCGTAGATTATGAATGTGTTTTCAGGCTTGAAACCCAAAGCTATCAGGTCTAGGGCGTTTTCGTAGGCGTACTTCCTTGTTTCAGGGAGCGTCGCGTCATCGTCTATGAGGAACTTCTCGTCGTCAGTCATCTGGAAATAGAGCCGTGTGCCGAACTTTTCTTGCAGGTGGCGCGTGAAAATCCACGGCACAAGATGCCCTATGTGTACGGGTCCTGAGGGTCCTCTGCCCGTGTACAGGACGAATTTTGTTCCTTTTTCGTAAAGCTCGAGCAACGTGTCTAAGTCGCGGTGGGAGAAGAATAAGCGCCGTTGAAGCTGAAGATGCAGTTTACCCGTGTGCTCCGCTATTTTTTTGAGCAGTGCGTCTGTCAGCGGTTGGGTGCCGAACTCGCGGATAAGCCGCTCGTAGTCTACTTTGCCTTTTACTTCCCAAGGCGTGACCACCATCTCGTTTTCTCCAGCGTTGGATGAAGCCGTCTGAATCACCGAACCTTTTTGACAAGAGAGAATCTCTTAAGTCATATATCTCTTTTCGCAAAGACTCCGTCTTGAAAACGGCTTACGCGCCTCTTTACCAAATGTTGCAGAACCCTTTTTATTTTTGGTTTGGCTTACATTTGTTGCCGGATGATGAGAAGGCATTAGCTTGACCATTGCGGATGAAAGTTCAGAGTTACTCGGACGGCATTTCGTCCATTCTGCCCTTTCTAAAGCATGTGTGTAGACGTATAACTAGCAGTAATTTTTAATAGTACAGTGGACCATTCTTTTTCTCTATTTGCGCTCAAGACAAAGGAGAGAGAACAAGACGGGGTCAGGCATCAAAATCGTGCTCACGGCTTCAGCCACAGAGATGAGTGATTTCTTCAATAACCCGTTTATGGCGTTTTCCGCAGGCTTCGGCTTAGGACCCATTCCCATTGGATTCGCCAGGAGAACTCTCTATCCCCCAGTCGAACGATACCCTGATGGCAGAGCCAAGTACGCGCCTTACGGCTTAAGAAAAGTTGAAGCTATGCTTTTAGAGAACGGCTTCACCGAGTCCGATGTTGTTGTTGCCCATCCTATGGACTTGCACAGGTTCATTGGGTCAGACACGAAAGTTGTCGGCATCTCCTCTATGGACCCCACAGGCATGGGCTATGTGAGCAAAACTTATTCATCAGTTATCGGCGGCGGGGAACCGATGAACGCCGTTGAGTTCCAAAAGCTCGTAAAGCACCCTAACATCAAAAAGTTCAAACCCAAAATCATAGTCGGCGGATTCGGGTCTTGGCAGTTGGAACGCAAACAAATGACTGACAAGTACGGCGTTGACTGTGTGCTCATGGGTGGAAGACCTGACGCCATAATTGACGCTTTCAGGAAGGCTGTTAATGGTGAAACGCTTCCGCGTTTAGTGCATGCTGACGAGTCGTTGGCTAATTGGGATTACGGAACTATGCCCTTATCTAAGCATGCAGCCATCCATGGTGCGGTTGAAATTTCCAAGGGTTGCGGCAGAAACTGCCAGTTTTGCACGCCTACGATGCAGAACAAGGTGGATGTGCCTTTGGAGCGGATTATGCAGGAGGTTGCGATGACCACGCGCGAAGGCAGCGACCACGTCACCTTGATCACGGAGGACCTGTTTCTTTATGGCTCTAAAAGCAAAACTTTTGTTCCTAACAAGGAAGCCGTGGTGAATTTGGCTAGAAGCGTTGCGGAATATCCAGGAGTCAAAAGCGTTCAGGTTTCGCATATGTCTTTGGCGCCTGTGGTTAATAATCCTCAGATGATTAAAGAGTTGGCTGAAATTTTCATCCAGCGTAGTTGGTATTCGCTTGGCAAGAAAGCTATAATCACCGCGGAGACGGGCATCGAGACAGGCAGTGCTCGCATGATGAGGAAGTATATGGGCGGTAAGATGTTGCCTTACAAGCCTGAGCAGTGGCAGGAGATAGTTACCAGCGCGTTTGGGATATTGAATGATAACGATTGGTATCCGTTGGCGACGTTGATTGTGGGGCTTCCTGATGAGAAGGAGGAGGATGTGTTGGATACGCTTGAGCTTATGGATAAGTTGAAGGGTTTCAACGCGTTTTATGTGCCGCTGTTTTTTGTGCCGCTGGAGAACTGTGTGTTGATGAATAAGAAGGGTGCGGAGCTTGATTCGCTGTCTCGTGCCCGATGGGACTTTTTCATTAAATGCTGGGAGTATAACATTAAGATTTGGAAGCCTACATTCCTTGAAAACAGGATAACTAACCCGTTCCTTTTCAGGTTCATAAACAACGTGTTCATCCCGTGTTTCGGAGGCGTTATGGGTCTTTACTACGGGTGGAAACGCGGCGAGCAGTTGAAGCAGGCTTTTTGGACGTTGAGCAATCCGCAAATCACAGAAAGAGCCTATTAACACGTTTCACGCAGGTTTTTCTTCAGGTGTTTCCTGCAGGTGCTTTATGGCTTTGCGGGCGTGTGTTATGTAGCCTGTGTGTCCGGTCATCATGGTGTGGGGGCGTGTTTTGCCTCGTTCGATCTGCATTGCGCGTGTTAGGCATTCGATGGTTTCGATGAAGACGAAGCCTGTTTCTTTGAGGGCTTCGACGGTTTTGACCACTTGGTCGATGGTGGGGCTGAAGGACACTAAGATGCCCGACGGCCTTAGCGCGGTGTAGGCGTGCGGCACGACCAGCCATGGGACCGCCAAGTCCAGTATGACTGCGTCCAAGTCTCGTTCTTCGATGCCGGTGGTGACGTCTCCGCTTTTTAGCTCCACGTAGTCTTGGAGGTTGGCGCGTTTGAGGTTTTTTTCTGCGGTTTTTTGGAATTCTTGGCGGAGGTCGTAGGTGTAGATTTTGCCGTTGGGCTTCACGTAATGTGCTAGGGCTGTTGTGAGTGCGCCTGTTCCTGTGCCTGATTCTGCTACGCGGCTGCTTGGGCCGATTCCGCTGAACATGACGATTAGGGCGGCGTCTTTGGGGTAGGTTATTTGTGTTTGGCGGCTGGATTTCATGATGTAGTCGGTGAGTGAGGGTTTGAGGGCTGTGAAGTGTGTGCCTAGGCTGCTTTGGATGGTTGCGCCGTACGGTTTGCCGATTAGCTCGTCTAGTTTTATGTAGCCTTTGTGGGTGTGGAAGGTTTTTTCCGCTTCGACTTTGACCATGTAGGTTCTGCGCGGGTCTAGGCAGAGGAGGACGTAGTCGCCTTCGGTTATTGTGTTGTTTGCCAACGTTTTTTCTCCTGCCAGAGAAGATAGGTGTGTTGAAGCCATTTAAGCTTTGGATTTGTTGAGAAGGGTTGGGCGTTGGGGGGTGAGGATTGAACTTGCATTAGGGTAGTTTTGTGGAGTTATCGTTTTGTGCGTAAGCTGTTTTTTTCTTGTTGTAGAAGTGAGAGTTTGCTTAGCACAACTACTTCTTGGTGGTTGTGGGTTTTGTTTTTGTTGTGGCTGTTGCATAATGGAGCTGGGGATGGGAATTGAACCCATATAGAGCAGCTCTGCAGGCTACCGCCTGAACCATTCGGCCACCCCAGCACGGTGACTCTAGTCGGGACTGGAATAAAAATATTTTTGACTCAGGCGGCTGCTTTTTGTGTCGGGCGCGGTGTTCACCTGTTTTCAACATGCTATTGGATGGTTTTTGCGCCAATAGGAACCTATCCCCTCTATAGTTTTCTGCAATAATTGGCTATTAGGCTCCAAATATGCGCTTTGCGGATAGACCCCCTATAGGTTTCTGCAATGAACCGCTATTAGGATCCAAATATGACGGCTTGCCAATGAAGTGCTGAAAGGACAGTCCAAATAAAGGCTAAGCGGCACATGTCGCCTCTCTTCGATTAAGAGGGCAAATGATTTAAACTTATAATGCTATTATTTGTGAACTTGGTGGTTGGGTGGGTTTCTTCAAGAGGTTTAGACGACCGAAAGCTCAACTTTTGTTGTCAGTTAGTAAGGAGTTGGCTTTAGGAGATGAGTTGAAAGGTGTTCTCAGGGTCACGTCTCAAGAAGTGTTAGATGTTGAGGAAATTGGTGTTTCGTTAAAATGTGTGGAAACTATGACGAAAACAAGGCGATACCAAGACACTGTTCAAGTAGGTGTAGATGATAGAACAGGGTACCCAATAAAAGAGAAAGTTTGGAAAGAAGAGGAATATGAGGATGTTGAAACTCTTCATTCTGAAAATACAGAAGTTAGTGGTCCAATGCAAGTAGGCGTTGGTTTTGATGAGAGCTATCCGTTTGTTATAACACTGCCTTCAATTGGAAGAGAAACTTATCACAGTATAAACAACAATGTACTGTGGATTGTGGAGGCATGGATGAGGATTAAGGGAAGACGGAATTTATTTTCGAATACTCAACAGATTCTTGTTTGTAAGCCTTCGGAGTCGGTTAAAGAGGTTATTCGCGAGGTAGTTCTGATACCCTGTGCTTATTGTGGTGGGTTAATGCCACAAACAGCTATTTTCTGTCCAAACTGTGGAGCAAGAAGGAAATAAGCCTTTGAATCTTTAGAATAGCAAAAGCCATAACTCAATCACAAAGACCGAATCGAAAAATATTTAAGCATACGCCCATATTCTCTTCACCAGAGAATTAAAAATCTAAGGTGTTTAGATGAGTAGGAGAACGGTCACAATTGATGAGGGACTCGATGCAATAATCAACGTTGTGAGGGGATTTTTTCTCCTTGCAGGTCAAGAGTACAATTATACAGAAGTTGTCAATGCGGCAATCATGTATGGAATTTGCTATTGGATGAATGTTCCCAAAGATAAAGCAATGCAGCTTCAAAAACAAATACTCACAAGAGAGTTGAAACTTGAAGGCTTGAAGGATGAAGAAAGAACAAAACTTTTTGAAGCTATTAGCTCAAAATTGGGCTACTCTTGGAAACTAAAACAAACAGCAAGGCAAGGAGGTGAATAAAAATGAGCAATGGTGCCGAATGGCTTGTTGGTGCCTTGATATTAGGCATTTTCATTGGAATTTTGATTTCCAATAATGTAAGTGCCCTTGCAGTTGAAGTGACACCTAACAACTCAATAAGAGCTGCAATTGCTTTTAACAACCCAGCTTTGCCACGTTAACAAGAAAAATCCACTCCAAGGGATACATGTTCGTGTTCTGCCTGACGGAAAAAGGTGTGACTTGCATAGTTTTTTAAACGTGAGTTTACACACATTACTGAGCAATCACGGAAGGTAATGCAGGTTTGAAGGGTAAGCCGCTTGTTTCCATAGTCACCGCGGGCTTGTCGAAGTTCGGAAAGCACGAAGGCTTGTACGCCAGGGAGCTTTTCGCCGAGGCCGTCAAAGAAGCGTTTGACCGCTGCCCAAGGCTGGAGCCTAAACGCGACATCAAAGCCATGTTCGTGGGTCACATGGGCGAAGCATACGAGCATCAAGGTCACACGGGCGCGGCAATCGCGGATTGGGCAGGACTCCTCAACATACCCGCCACACGCACAGAAGCCGCATGCGCCAGTTCGGGCGCGGCGTTGCGTTCAGGCGTTTACGCGGTGCTTTCTGGCTTGGCGGACATAGTCCTCGTCGGCGGCGTCGAAAAAATGACCCACCGAACCACCGCGGAAGTCACCGAATACCTCGCCATGGCCTCGGACTACCCGTTCGAACAGTGGCACGGCATCACCTTCCCAGGCTTATACGCGCTCATGGCAACAGCGCACATGCACAAGTACGGCACAACCGAGCGCCAGATGGCAGAGGTAGCATTGAAAAACCATCACCACGGCACCCTCAACCCGAAAGCCCACATGCAGAAGGAGATAACCGTGGAAACCGCCCTCAACAGCCGCCCCGTCGCCACCCCACTCAAACTGTATGACTGCTCACTCATAACGGACGGCGCAAGCTGCGCAATCATAACCAAGCCCGAACTCGCAAGCAAATTCACCGACCAGCCCGTCCACATAATCGGCACAGGACAAGCCAGCGACACCATCGGCCTCTACGAGCGCCAAAGCCTCACCAGCCTGCAAGCCGCCAAACTCGCCGCCAAAACCACCTACAAAATGGCCGAGGTCACGCCAGAAGACTTAGATGTAGCCGAAGTCCACGACTGCTTCACCATAGCGGAAATAATCGCCTACGAAGACCTAAACTTCTGCCCCGTAGGCAAAGGCGGCGCACTCGCGGAAACAGGAGAAACACGCCTCGGCGGACGCCTGCCAGTCAACACCAGCGGCGGCTTAAAAGCGAAAGGGCATCCTGTGGGCGCCACGGGCACCGCGCAAGCCTATGAAATCTACCTCCAACTAACCGGACAAGCAGACAGGCGCCAAGTCAAAAACGCCCAAGTAGGCTTAACGCACAACGTGGGCGGGTCAGGCGCCACAGCCACCGTCCACATTTACAGGAGCGACCAACAATGACCGAAGCGCCATTCACCATCGAGCAATTCTACAAGTTCCTCGCCCAAGGCAAACTCATGGCAGGCAAATGCGCACACTGCGGAAAAATCCACCTGCCACCCCGACCCCTCTGCGACAACTGCTTCCACCAAACCTTCACATGGATGGAAATCGCAGGCAAAGGCAAACTGCTCACGTACACCGTCATCCACGTCGCACCCGAGCAGTTCCAAGCGCTGGCGCCTTACGCCGTGGGCATAATCGAACTCGAAAACGGCTTAAAACTACCAGGCATGATCACCGACGTGCCACACGACCAGCTACAGATAGGCATGCCATTAACAATAGACTTCACCGCATGCGCCAACGCGCAGTCCTGGCCGCAGTGGCCCCGATACTGCTTCAAGCCTTGAGCCTAAGTTTTATACAAGTAAAGCGTGTGCGACGGATAACCCACCTTCGGGTTCTCACAGAAATTCTCCACCTTCACAGGCTTCCAACCCACAATCTCGTAATCGTGAGAAATCACCCGCACACCCTTCTTAAGCTCACTCTCCAGCTTCGGCCTAATCTTCTCGTTAGCGCTCGTCGTCAAATACAGAAAAACAACATCAGCAGGAGCCAAATTCACCGTAAACATATCCCCATTCACAATCGTCACCTTATTTCCCAAGCCGTTCTCATGAATGGTGCTTAACGCCTTCTTCGCCAAATCCTCCCGCAACTCCACACCCACAGCCCTCGCCCCAAAACTCTTAGCCGCCATGATAACCGTCCTGCCATCCCCAGCACCCAAATCAAACAGCACCTCACCAGCCATCAACTCAGCCAACTTAAGCATGTGCTGAACCACAGAAACAGGACTCGGAACAAACGGCGCAATAAACAACATCACAACCCCCATCAAGCCACATACGCGTTCTTCTTAGGCAGCGGCCTCTTAGCCTCACCGCACTTCACGCAGCTCTGAGCACACAAATCCAAATACTTCTCCTCTTCACCTGAACCCACAGCCTCAGCCGCCTTCTGACAAAGCTCACTAGGCTCCACGCAACCCTCCTCCCTGCAAAGATTCGAAATGTAACGACAAACATCCTGCACATCCTTAGGCTCCAAAACCGCACGGTTTGTACGCACCAGAAGGCACAGCTCTCTAGCCATAACACACGTTTTAACATACTGAATACGCTTAAGAACCTCGTCACGAAGCTTTTTTCGGCTTATTTCCACCTTCTAAATCTCCTATATAGTTGCGATGGGCTCTTGCAAGATAAGGGCGCTGTAGCCTTAAAAGGTTGTTGTTAACCACAAAGCACCAGTCTACCTGAAACGCCTACTCAACGCCTTACGCTCCGCCTCAAGAACCAACTCAAAAAACCGGTCACTAAGCCTCGGCTCCTTCTCAAGAACACCCGCAACATCCAACCCCCGAACTTTTCTAGCGCTCAAAGCCACAGCCACCACCTTACCATACTTCTCCATCAACCGCGCCGACTCCAACGCATACGCCTGCAACCTCCCCTCACCCTTCGACAACCTCTCACCCTTCTTTTCAACCAAAGGAAACGCCGCCTCCTCATCCACCTTCAAAAACCCAACAGCCATCGACCCACACCGCGGACACTTCAACCTATCAGGCAAATCCTTAACCCGAACCATCTCCAAATAATCCCAACAGTTCGTACACACAAAAGTACCCGTCTCATTCAGCAACCTCGCCTTAGCAGACTCCACAAGCACCGTACGCATCCGCTCGGGCGGAATAAGATCCGTCTTCATACTCACTCTTTCGATTCCTACCCGAGCGACTGGAGTTGCGTTACCGCCAGTGTCCAAGGCTTCCAGTCTGACTTCGCCGCCCCGAATCCTGCCCAGAACCTGGACTAGCCCGTCAGCATCAAGGTCCTTCGTGAAAACCTCCTTCAACCCCTCCTCGTAGATAGGTGTACCCTCAAAACTCGTGATCAACTTCTGCAGACTCACGCTGCTGAAGTCCGCCCATCTTTTCAAAGCTCCAAACCGACGGGCAACATGGATAATGCGCCGTTTGAAAAGCCCTGTTTTCACCGTTGACCTCGTCAGCAAATCTTTAACTGTCTGCTCAGGCATGGCACACAACTCATCAAAAACTTCAATGATACGCTCCGAGTTTGCTGCGCCCATTGTTTGCGCGAAAATGCGGTAAGGGTCGTGCTGAACAACCATGCCGTGGCCAAGTTTCTCCGAGAGAATTTGCCCAAGCAACTGCGCTAAAGCTCTATTCGTAAGGGAACCGAAGTTGGAGTGGATTATAACGAAGTCCTCCCAGTCTTCCAGCACTATCCGCTTCTCTGTGGGAACCGCCAAGCCCGCGTTCACCTGCTCAACCGTTTCCGCTACAGCACGCAGCACCGTGTCCTTATCAGCAGGATACTTCTCGCTAAGCAACACGCTGGTTTCCTCTGCCGAAAGCCCACTTCTCACCTTCTCTTCCACAAACCCTCTCACAGACGCTACTTCCTGAGCTATCTGATATGGCACGGGGATTTCCTCGCCTATCCAGCTTGGTATAGCACCAGTAGGATCATCAACGGGTCTGACGTAGACTTTGTCTTCAGTTGTGTGTATTATCTGCCACGGACTGCCTCGAATGATGAATTTGGTTCCAGCTTTGCCGTACTCCGCCATAAACGCCTCATCCAACACTCCGATAGAAGTGTCGCTTGAGTCATCCACGACAAGGAACTGTTTCTCCACGGGAATCATAGACAAATTATCGAAATAATACTCGAAGAGCGCTTTGGTTCGCGAAGGCTTCAAAACCACTTGGTCTTCAAAGGAAACCCATGCTAAACGCGGAAAACGACTGTGCATGTACTTGAGCGTTTTTTCAACATCTTCCATTGTAATGTTATGGTAGGGGTAAGCGTTTCGTGTTATCTCCAAAATCTCTTGGAAGGCTAATCGCCTGTTCTTAAGCAGTAATCCCGCTATTTGATGAGTCAAGGCGTCATAAGGTTTAGGCGGAATTCCAACGGGCTCCAACTCTTCTTTTAACGCTCTTCTTGCGATTACCAAAGCCTCTAGTGTGTCGTCGGAATCCATTCCGATAATTACGCCCTTTGCCACGCGGCCTACCCTGTGACCTGCCCTTCCCACGCGTTGAATAAGTCTCGTGACCTGTCTAGGGCTCATGTACTGGATGACTAAGTCGATGCGGCCTACGTCTATGCCGAGTTCGAGACTGCTGGTGGCGATTAAACCCTTGAGGTCGCCTCTTTTCAGCCCTGTTTCTGCTGCTATTCGCGAGGGCTTAGCAAGGGAGCCGTGGTGAATGGAAACTGGAAAGTCTATGTTCCATACTTTGAATCTGCTTGCTAGCACTTCTGAGACTGATCGGGTGTTGGTGAACAGGAGCACGGATTTGTGTGTACGCATGTATTCGCGGATTAGTCGTAATCGGGCTGCCACTTCTGGATGCGTGTAAAGTTTCCCTGCAAGCTGCACATCTTCCTCGGTTGGTTGTGGAAAAATCACTTCCAACCGCATCATTTTTGCGACGGGCACGCGGATGATCTCCACGGGTCGGTTGCTGCCTACAAGAAACTGAGCTACCTTCTCCGGAGTGCCGATAGTGGCGGATAACCCTATCATCTGAAAGTCTTTGCCTATGAGGTTTCTGACGCGTTCCAAAGCCAAAGACAGTTGGCTTCCGCGTTTGCTATCCGCCAGTTCATGCACCTCGTCAATTATCACCCAACGCAAGCTTTGCAGGTGTTGCCGCAATATCCAACCAGACAAGATAGCTTGCAAAGTTTCAGGCGTGGTTATGAGAATGTCAGGTGGACTCCGCGACTGCCGCGTTCTCTCTTTCGTGTCGGTGTCGCCGTGCCGAACCGCCAACTTGATGTCCAAGTTGTTGCACCACCACTCAAGCCGCTCCAAGAGGTCACGATTCAACGCCCGCAACGGCGTGATGTACAGCACTTTTATCCCAGGCGTTCTCGGCGCTTGAAGCAGCATGCTCAGCACGGGTAAAAACGCCGCTTCGGTCTTCCCTGTGGCCGTAGGCGAAATCAAAAGGACATTTTTGCCTTCAATAATCTTAGGAATTGTTTTCTCCTGAGGTTCAGTAGGCTCTGGAAATCCTTTCCGCTCAACGAGCCTTCGAACTGGCTTCACAAGCATCTCAAAAACGCTTTCAGAAGATTTTTGCATTCTTAGATGAACCTCAGGCGTCGAGAGGACTAAGCGGGAAACCAAATGTAAAAACGTTTTGGAACGCTTTTCGAAGAGTTTGTATTTCAATTTTCTAATTAAACATGGGAAAATGAGTTGTTATGTCCTGTTCACAGTTTTTCTGGGTCTTTATTTGGTTTTTCCATGATTTTGACATAAAAATGTTTAATCTTAATGTTCAAATAGAAATTTTCTATTCGAAAACAATGGAAAATTATATATCTACCATCATAAGAAACCATGGAGCGTAATATCATGGAGGAATGTAAATGGCTAAATGTCCCAAATGTGGAGCTGAAGTCTCAAAGCCAAAGAAGACATGGAAAATGGCAGGACGCCCAGACAAGCAAGGAAAAAGAATGCAGCTGGAAATCGGGCTATACGAATGCCCAAAATGTCATGCTAGCTTCCGCGAAGTACTCAGCAAAAAGAAAATCTAAACGTACAACAGCACCACAACAACGCATTCATAGAATGCCAATATGGTAGTGGTTATCCTCTAATCTCCTCATTTTTCCTTTTTGAAAGCGTTAAGTTTTATAATATAAACCACTTATTGAACAAGAATACTTTAACATTCAACCGAGGAACATCTTTGACCGTTAATCTCAAGAAACTCTGGAAGAACGAGTACGTCCAAACCGCCGTTGTTATTGGCTTAATTGCTCTAGTGGTCTTTGGCGTCTGGTATGGATCACAATTGGTGCTGAACACGCCGTACCCCGCGTTGGCCGTGATCAGTGGAAGCATGTGCATCCCACAAAACGATAGGTGCGATGGATGGTCTCATCCTTTTGACCATACTTTGCACATAGGCGACCTGATAATAGTTCAAGGAGTTAATCCCAAGGACTTAAACGCTGATTACCCAAACAGCGACATAATCGTTTTCCATGACCCACGTAATCCAGACGAGCTTATCGTGCATAGAATAGCGGCTGAAGAGGAAAGGAACGGGGTATTATACTTCTATACCAAAGGGGATGGGAATGGAATCCATAAGTGGCCAAGCCAGCCATCAACCGCAGAATACGACCCTTGGGGAGAAGTCAGCCAAGACTTGGTGGTTGGTAAAGTTGTTATGCGCATTCCTTGGGTTGGGCATCTCGTGCTTTTCATGCGCAACTCTGTAGGCTTGCCCATTATCATAGCGCTCATAATATTGATAGTAATCATCGAGTTTGTCGTTCCCCTGTTGAGAGGAAAAAAACAGTCTGAGCAGCCGGAAAAAACACAGCAGCAACCATAGATGTATTTATAAAGATACCCTTCTTTATAAGAAAGGGTATTTAAACACAGCTTAATAGAAGGGGAAGTAATGCCAAAAGTTAAAGCAACAATAAACATCGAAAACGTGGTTGCCTCTGCGACGCTGAACCAGAAAGTTGACTTGAATGCAGTGGTGAAAGGGTATCCTGGCGTGGAGTATCGTCCAGAGCAGTTTCCTGGGCTTGTGTTCAGATTAAAGAGACCGAAGACGGCAACTTTGATTTTTAACTCGGGAAAGATGGTGTGCACGGGCGCAAAATCCGAGAAAGAGGCGCGTAGAGCCGTTATGAAAGTCGTTAAGGAACTGAAAAAGGGCGGAATAATAATCATCAGCAAACCTGAGTTGAAAATACAGAACATCGTAGCCTCTGCAAGCTTGGGCGGCATGATCGACTTGGAAAAGGCGGCTTACACGCTTGAAAAGACGATGTATGAGCCTGAACAGTTTCCAGGCTTGATTTACAGGATGGCTGAGCCAAAGGTTGTGATTCTGCTGTTCGCAAGCGGAAAACTCGTTTGCACAGGAGCTAAGAAAGAACAGGATGTTTATGACGCAGTGGAAAAACTGCACGTGATATTGGAAGAGAAGAAGTTAATCTTCTACGAGTAAGATGCTGGTGGCTCTCTGCTCCTATCTTCTATTATTTTTTGATTTGTTTTAGAATAGTCTTGAGATTTTCTTCGTCGATGGCGCCTATTTCATACAATGTGTTAGCTACTTCGCTTATTTTGAGTAGCGCGTGAATCTTGATTCCGTTTTTTTCAAGTTTCTCTTTTCCACCTTCCTCTCTATCCAACAACGCCGCTGCTTCCTTCACCACTCCACCTTCAGCCTTTATTGCTTCTGCCGCTTTTTTCAAGTTTAAGCCTGTGGTGATCAAGTCGTCAACGAGTAAAACTCGGTCTCCTGAGACGAGGATTCCTTCCACTCTTCTTTGTCTTCCGTGCTTTCGGGTGCCTTTGCGCACGTACAGGAACGGTTTTTTTAGGTTGTAGGCGATTTGGGATGCGAAGGGTATTCCGGCGAGGGGAACGCCTGCTATTCTGTCGATGTTTTCTGTGCCTATTTGGCTGGTAATGTGTTTTTCGTAGAAGTTGCAGATTTGTCTGAAGGCGTCTGGGAAGCTGGGGACTACTCTGAGGTCTATGTAGTAGGGGCTGGATTTTCCGCTTGTGAGTTTGAAGACGCCGAATTTTAGGGCGTCTATTTTGTGTAGGATTTTGGCGATTTCAACTTTGGTTTGGTTTGTTTTTTTGGTGGTCAAGTTTTCACTTTCTTTTTGAGACTTGGTAGATTTTGTGGAGTTCGGGAATCAAGCATGCTGTTCTGGGTAGTTCTTTTTTGAGGATTTCGGCGAATTGCTGTTGGTACGCTATCGAGTTGGTGTGGTATGGCACGGCTACTTGGGGTTTGGTTAGGCGTGCGATTTCGAAGCCTGTTTCTGGTGATGTGCCGGGTGCGATTCCGACGGTGCAGAAGACAATGTCCAGTTTTTCTTTTTCGCCTATGGTTGCGAGTTCTGGGTATGGTAGGCTGTCGGCGGTGTGGAAGACTTTTACGCCGTCTTCGCTTGTGATTATGTAGGTTACAGGTTCGGTTGCGGGGTGGTTGCATTTTTCCGCTTTGATCGTGACTTCGCCGATTTTTGTTTCTTCGTTGGGGCGGATTTGTTGGAGTTTTTTGGGGGGGATGGCGTGTTGGAGGCGTTTTGTGGAGGCTGGGTCGGCTATGATGGTGCATTTTGTGGCTTTTTGGATTTCTGTTATTAGGCGTGGGTCTAGGTGGTCGTAGTGTTCGTGGGTTATGAGCACTGCGTCTACGTCTGGGAAGCTGCGTGCTCGTATGTCTACTGGGTCTATTATGAGCGTTTTCGAGGGGGTTTTGATGAGTACGCCAGCGTAATTGTTGAACCAGTCGAATAGGATGGCGTTTTTTTCGGGGGTTTTGTCGATGGGCATAACTTGGTTCCTCACATGTGTGTATTATTGTGTGGTGAGTTTTAAAGAGGTTTTTGTTGCCGTGCTCTGTTGTGCTCGGTGCAGTCTATAGCCCCCTTATATAAACTGAACTGCATGGAATCTGCGAAGCGCTGCTATTGGCTGCGGAAAATGTCGTATGGTTAGCTCCATCATATTTTTCAGTGTTTGCGTTTCTTTAAGTAAATCAACAATCCCGCCGCAACGGCAAAAACCATTATGCTGATTAGGACTATTGCTGGAGTGAAAATTTCAGTTGTTGAAGTATTTACAGTGAAGAAAACGGTCTCAGATTTGCATGTGGTGCCAGCGGTGTTGTTTGCGTAGACAACTATGCTGTGTGAGCCGTCGTGTAAGCCGTTGATAGTTAGATTTTCGCCTATTGTTACGTTGTTTTGGCCGTCTAGACTGTAAGCCACCATTCTGTTTCATTAACTTGGAAGCTTAAAGGCAGGGTTGAGGCTGAGTATGTTTTGTTCTCTATGGATAGTTTTGAGATTGTCGGCGGATTATAATCTACATTAAAGTTGACGGAGATGTATTTGCTGTTTTTTATGCTTGACGGTTTGGTTGTTAGACCTCCGTAGAAATGTAATGCAACTACCTCTACTCGTACTTCGTGTTTGCCCTCTGTCAAGTTGCCTAATTTAAAGATGTAACGGCTTGTTCCTGCTAATCCGTCAACTACTGCGTTGTTGCGATTGCTGAAAACAGGCGTATAATTTCCGTCAAGAGTGTAGCTTATGCTTGCTATTGCATCACTAGGAGGCACACCGTACCCGCCCCAAAACCAGGAAGCATCTGGCTTAGTCACGTTGAAGTCTAGAGTGAGATTGTTTTTGGGGTAGCTTCCGCCTTGGGTTGGCGTTTGCACAGTTATTATGGGCAGGGTAGTGTTGGGTGTTGATGGAAAGATTGCAGTATTGGGATTGGCGTTTACCCTGTTTACTGTTACAAATAGAGACATAAGTATTATCGAAAGGCTCAGTGCTGCAATGAGCGCTTTCTTCTTCATATTCGACACTCCAACCATTACGGGGTTTTTGCTGGGTTTAATGGTTTTTGTCAACGTTTCTTGACCTGGCTTAGTCAACATTTCTTGACTAACTATCTTTTCTACCGACAAACTTCCTAACCACGATGCGAGACGATAACTGAGACCAAGAAAACTGAAGATCAACTGAACTAAGTGAGAACACTTTTCAGGATTTGTTTGATAAGGCTTAATAGTGCTTAACACCTTTTTTCCAATATCAATTCGTGTGGTGCCGCCATGGTAGATGTTTGGCTTCCCTACGGAACAAGCGACGTGTGCGTCAGGGTTCCCGCCCGAAACCTTCTCGGCTCAATAGAGCCCAAGCAGGTTTCTGCAGCGGAAGACGCCGAAGCTGAAATCGAAAGAGCCCTAAGCGAGCCTATCGGCTCTAAACGGCTAAGTGAAATCGCCCAGCCCGAATCCAAAGTCGCCATCGTCGTGGACGACTTCACCCGAAGCACTCCCAGCCGCGTCATGCTCCCGCCCGTGCTCGCCGAGTTGAATGCTGCAGGCGTCAAAGACGAAAACGTCATCGTCATCTTTGGCTGCGGCACTCATAGGGCTGTTAAACCCGAAGAAGCAAAAAAAATTCTTGGCGAGGAAATTCTCAACCGCGTAAAAACCGTCAGCCACAACTGCAACGCAGAAGACCTAGTTCCCGTAGGCAAAACCAAGCACGGAACAGCCGTTCGCGTCAACCGCATCTTCGCTGAAGCAGATGTAAAAGTGCTCGTAGGCGACGTGAACCTGCACTACTACGCTGGTTACGGCGGCGGACGCAAAAGCGTAATGCCCGCCATTTCATGCAAAGAAACCATCAGCCACAACCACGCCATGCTTCTGGATGCCAACGCGCACACTGGCGTTTTAGAGGGAAATCCCGTGCATGAGGATATGACTGAAGCGGCGAGGCTGGCGAAGGTGGACTTCATCCTCAACGTTGTGACCAACAGCAAAGGGGAAATCGTGAAAGCGTTTGCCGGCGATTTGGAGCAGGCGTTTCTTGAGGCGACTAAGCTTGTGGATGACGTGTACCGCGTGGCGGTGGACCGCAGAGCCGACATCGTGGTGGTCAGCCCAGGAGGCTACCCCGCGGACATAGACCTGTATCAAGCGTACAAGGCGCTGGATAACGCGTTGGAAGTGGTTAAGCGCGGAGGCACCATAATCTTGGTAGCTGAGTGCATTGAGGGGCATGGAAATCACGTTTTTTATGACTGGATGGCGCGGCTGGGAGACTTGAAGAAAGTTGAACGCGAAGTCAAGCGCCACTTCGAGTTGGGCGGACACAAAGCGTACTACCTGTTCAAAGCACTGAAAAACCACAAGATTGTTCTGGTTTCTTTGCTGCCCGACTACTACGCCAACGGCGTTTTCAAACTGAAGACGGCGCGGGCGGTTAACGACGCATTACGTGAAACGTTGAAGAACGCGGGTTCGCAGGCTAAGGTTTGGGCCATGCCTCAGGGCAATTTCACTTTGCCCGAAGTTAAATCAGCGGAACAAGGCTAACCCGTCGTGTTGACGCATAAAGCGTAAACTTTAAGTTTGATTCTTAAAATCTCGTTTAAGAAGGCGACAAGATGCAACAAACCTTCAACCTGCGCAAGTTCACACCAGACGACCTGCAAGCCGTCATGCAAATCAACCGTTACTGTCTGCCAGAAAACTACATGGATTTCTTCTTCATGGACCTGCACCAGCGGTTTCCCGAAACCTTCATAGTAGCAGAAGAAAACGGCAAAATCGTCGGCTACATAATGTGCCGCGTTGAGGTTGGCTTGGCAAGCTTCGGGTTGGGCGGCTTAATCAGGAAAGGCCATGTGGTTTCCATCGCGGTTTTGCCGCAGGGCAGACGCAAGGGCGTGGCACAGGCATTGATGAATAGGGCTATGGAAGGCATGCGCGATTACAAGGCTAAATTGTGCTATTTGGAGGTCAGGGTGACAAATGACCCAGGAGTCGCGCTGTACAAGAAGCTGGGTTTCGAGGTAAGCAAGACGATTCACGGGTACTACTCGGACAACGAAGATGCTTACGTGATGACTAAGAAACTTTAGCGCCGTTTTCTGGCGTTGCAGAAGCAAATTGATAACTTTTGTTACTTTTTCAGTTTTTTCATCTCGTCTTCAAGCTGCTTAACGCGTTTTTTAAGCGCTGCGTTCTCTTCCTCAAGCGCCTTGATTTTTGCGGCGTCCTGAAATGCTTTCTTTTTTCTTTTTTCTGCGTCGATTGCTTGCTCGTCAACCCACGGCGGCGTGCCGGCACTGCCCCAACCCATCAAACTTCACCTATCAAACACTGTGTTTCGCCTAATTTAAAATGTGCGCCTAAATAGCTGTTAATGTTTTATTGGGGAAACCAATATAGGCACTCAAGTTATGCCTTACTCCAAGAAGGAGTGGAAAAGGAGAAATGACTAAAAGAATATCAGTTATAGGCTCGAGAAAAAAGATTGCACTTGTAGCTCGCGACCATAAAAAAGCGGATTTGCTTGAGTGGGTGAAGTTTAACAAAGTTACTCTGCTTCAGCATGAACTTTTCGCCACGGGAACAACCGGCAAAATCCTGGAACAAGAGATAGGCGCGAAAATCACAACTTTCGAGAGTGGTCCGCTGGGCGGTGACCAGCAGATAGGCTCGCGCATAGCTGAAGGCGGCATTGACTTTCTCATTTTCTTCTGGGACCCTCTGGAGTCTCTGTCACATGACCCAGAAGTGAAGGCGCTTCTGCGCATGGCCACAGTGTGGAACATACCCACAGCCTGCAACCGCGCTTCCGCCGACTTCCTGATATCTTCACCGCTTATGCGCCAAGAATACCCGCGAACCCTGCCAGACTACGAGACTTACAGACAACGGCTTACAAACCTGTGACGCTTTTCAGGGTTGCAGGTTGCTGCCTGCCTCTGCCCTCTCATGCATGAAGTTTATCGCTTGCAGAATTGTTCTCGCGAAACTCAGAAGGCTCAGCAAAACTGCCACGGTATAGAACAGGGTGAGATTCAAGGTTAAGCTGAAGTTTTCGTAAGTTGTGCTGAACACGCCGTCTCCCATCGAAAGCAGCATGTACCCCATGAAGAACAGGTCTCTTGCCGTGCCGAAGAAGTACTGGAAAACCGTTTTTGCCGTGAGGTCGCTTAGAATCATCAGCGCGATGTAAACGGCAACGAACACTTCGATGGACCCCAGTAAATCTGGAACCAGCTCAAAAAGTGGCGTTAACATTGACGAGAGAAAGAAGTAAATTAAGTAAACAATGATTGCTTTTATCGTAGCTTTGCAGACTCTGAACGAAACCTCTTTGATCAGGTTTTGGCTCTTTTTTTGCTTTTCAGCCATACGGAATCACCAAAGGTCCATACTGAATAACTCCAATGTCAAAGTAAACGTCACAATGCCCGCTCTGGGCAGCGGACAATAACGACGCGCTTAAGGGCACAGAAAACTCCACATTCCTATTATAGCCTGCGCGCTGGGGAACATTGACTATGGTTTGGCTTTCACTCAGAAGCGAGTTCATGCTGTCATAAAGCTCCATTCTGATGTTGCCTGCTATGTCAAAGGCGGCGTGGTTTTCAAAACTCATCGGAAACGTTACCGTGGCTCGTGTGGAGCTAACCTGGCTTAATGAGGGTTCGCCGAGAGCGAAATTGTAGAAGGGTGCACCCCATGGAAACGTGAAATTCGTTGAAATCTCCGCGGGAAGCAACTCTGCGAAGTTCAGTCCAGCCGTAACGGAAACGTTGAGGTCGTTGTCGTTGAACAGGTATTGCTCGCCCTTTTCAAGCAGACTTGTGGGACTTAACGTGACGTTGTGTATGACTGTGATGTCTTCGCCATGCGGTATAACGGGAACGAAGGTGTTGGCTCTTGAGATTTCTGCGCCTTCCGCGTCTGAGAACACTGTTGAAAGATGGAACTCCTTGAGGCTGTAGTATCCTCTATTGTCAATGTGCAGAGGCAAAGAAAGGATAAGGTCGCCATTTGGGGCTGCTGCGAACTCGGGTTCGCCTAAGTTGAAATTCAAATCTTTAACCGAGTACGCGGCTATCGCAATAAAGGCTGCTAGGAGTATCCAGAAAATGGTTGTAGCTACCCCTAGCATTCGAATCGGCACGTTCATTGTAGTTCCTTCTTTAAGACGGTGAAAAACCGCGTTTTCATGAGGACCGCTTAGTTTTCTGCGCCGCCTGCGGCTGTGTTTCCATTTCTTCCAGCGGAATGACAATCAGCTCTGGTTCTGAGGGTTTAGCTTCTGGCTTTACCTCTTTCTCAGGCTTCGCTTTTGCCTTTTGGGATTGAGGCTGCGGCTTTTGCTGAGGCGTTTGAGGCGCTTTTGGTGCTTGCGGGACGACCATTCCAGCCTTTGGCGCGTGAGTCAGTATTGTTACTCCTCGGATGGTTATGAGTGAGCTGACCCAGCCCATGACGCCGAGGTACATTATGTGTATAGCCGCCGCGATTAACGGTCCTAAAGCTTCTCCGAAAGACTGTACGAGGTCTTGGGTTGAGATTGGTGACAGGTCTGCTGTGAGGAGTGCGTAGGCGCTGAAGAAGGTGAATATCAGAAGTGCTACGCCTATGCCTAGTACGGTGATTCCGGAGAGTGCGATTTTGTCTCTGAATTTTTTGAACATGTTGTATGCTTAACCTCTGTATTGAATATTGCGATTTAATATTAAATCTTCTGAAATAGCAAACCAAATCCACACTAACTACCACAACTAAAATCCGATTCCGAACTAACCTGCTATGAAGCGCACTTATCACAAAAAGTCTTAACTCCAAAAAACAAAGAAACATAGATTATGTCAACCAACCCGAACTACCGCAAATACCCAACTTCATGGGGACCCGTGGTGGCAACATTGCTAACTATCGGGGGAATGGCTTTACTGATTACAGGATCATGGAAACTTTCAGATGGTCTCAATGGCATAGTGATTGACCACACCAACCCGTATGTCCACTTCAGCGAGACAAACGCATAACAAGAAATAACCGATGGAATCATAACACTATTCTTCGGCACACTATGTTTCATCGTATTCCTAATACTGTTTTTTACCAGACGCAAATTCTTGTTTCCACCATAGAAAACATTTAGCTCAAACTCCAATTCACTTTAACAGACCTCTCCACGTACCCCAAGGTCCCCTGTTTCGCGTATTTTAAATACAGCTTTCCGCAACTCTTTCCAAAGGTTAGTCACATGTCAGAAGACGAGAACATAGAAAATCAAGAAGAAGAGAAACAGCAAGAAGAAGCGCCGCCGAAACCCGAAAAGAAATACGCGTTCATAGAGGACATTCCAGGAGTCGGCCCCGCCACAAGCCAGAAACTCCGCGACATCGGCTACCACACCGTCGAGTCGCTGGCCATGGCTACCGCCCGAGAACTGGAACCCATCGGCGTCGGCGAAAAAAAGGCTTTCTCCATAATAGAAGCAGCCCGCTCAGCAATCGGCATTAACTTCATTCGAGCTGATGAACTTCTCAAGATGCGCCAAAACGTCCTGCGCTTGACCACAGGCAGCCAAGCATTAGACAAAACAGTTGACGGAGGTTTAGAAACTCAGACAATCACCGAATTCTACGGTGAATACGGCAGCGGAAAGAGCCAGATGTGCCACCAGTTATGCGTGAACGTCCAGTTGCCTCCAGACTGTGGGGGCTTGGACGGTGGCGCCTTGTACGTGGACACAGAAAACACCTTTCGGCTTGAGAGGATTGTGCAGATGGCTAAGCACGTGGGGCTTGAGCCTGAAGAAGTGGTTAAGAAAATTATCTATGCTGAAGCTTACACTTCTGACCATCAGATGTTTCTTTTGGAAAACGCTGATGAAATCATAAAAGAAAACAACATCAAGTTGATAATCGTGGATTCCTTAACCTCCCATTTCCGAAGCGAATACGTGGGAAGAGAAATGTTGGCACGCAGACAACAAAAGTTGAATAAACACATGCACAAGCTCATCGCATTAGCAAGAGCCTTCAACACCGTAGCTGTCGTAACTAATCAGGTTATGGCTAAGCCGGACGTTTTCTTCGGCGACGCCGTTCACCCCATCGGCGGCCACATCGTCGGACACACAAGCCACACGCGCATCTACCTGCGGAGAGCTTCACGTGGTCCAGTGCGCATAGCAAGGCTGGTTTCAAGCCCGTATCTGCCCGAAGGCGAGGAAATATTTAAAGTAACAGAGAACGGTATAGAAGATGTCTCCGAAGAGGAGAAAACAAGCAAGCATCGTGGTCGTTAAAAATGCCCATCTCTCAAGCCTTAGTCACACGATACTTCCAGCTTATCGTTAAACGGCAGTTCACAGAAGCAGCGAGGGAGTTGGAGCGGCTTAAGCAGAAAATGCAGAAAACGGAGTGGAACAGGGGCTACTTCCGCGCCCTGTATGGCATGTATCTTTCGCGCAAAAGCAACGGCGACGTGTACGCGTTCTTTTCAAAACTGGACTTAACCGATAAAGAAGCCCTGCACGGGTATCGACGAGAGTTTCTGGATCACATGCGCAATGGGCTTCACGGAGATTTTGACCGCGGATACTTCTCAGCCTGGGCTGATTGCATGCGCGTTCTCACACGAATGGATGTTGAGAGTCCTCCGAGTCGCAGAAGTAAGGAAGTTGAAAAGCAAAAGGTAGAAACAGTGAGAAGCGATAAGAGCCAAGCTACGATGGCGAATTTTTTCAGAAAAACATAACGAAGTAGCCTGTCAAGCCGTTGCTGGAGGCGGTCCTGCTATGATAGAGTAGAAGAGTATGAAGAAGACTGCCCATGCGATGAAGTACATGAATATGGCTTGGGTCATGATTTTTGACTGTTTCTCCACCTTGTTATAGAATTTGGCTTTGAGCACATAGTAGGATATCAAGTAAATTACCAAGGCTATTATTGCACCGTTCAGGAAAGTGTTAAAATCAGACGCGTCAAAAAATGTAGCTACGATGGCGCTTATTGCGGCTGCAACTATGCCTAACGCCAACCTTATCCAGTATATCAGCACTAGTGAATTCACAGGACTTCAATCCTCGCAGACTATATTTTGAACCTACATTAAAAAGTTGCCTATTTATAACCCGTTCAGACTGATTAATCCGCTAAATTACAATTTTTTCTCTGGTTCTGCTCCGCAACTGCAGAGATGTAAAAATAGCTATTGCCACCACAAAAACTGCGATTGATAAACCGAAAGCACTTGTAAGCACAAGATAATTGTAGGAAAAGTGAAGGGCAACGGCAGTCATGTAATAGGGTAAAGGTCGTTTTGCGGCGATGCCGTATGCCGTTATAGATGTGCTTGCAGGATGGAAGAAAAGTCCCGGCAGCCTGCTTGCTACGGGTGCGTTCAATGAAACGTACGTTATGAGTTCGACTATGCCGAAGCCAAAGCCCACTAACACTGCCAAGTTGTAAATGGATCTTTCGGTTTCGCCGTGGCGGTAGAAAAGGGGATAAGCCTTGGCGAATTCTTCAATAAAAGGCGCAAAAACTGCGATTGAAATCAATGTGGCGGTGGACTGGTTGAGACCGACCAGTATGGAATTTGCGTATTGGTCAATGAAAAGTGTGAGGGGCACGCTTATTACGGCGCCACAGGCGAAGAAGAACAGTAGCTCGCTTACGTCTGGCTTGTGAAGTTTGATTTCAACTTTATCTTTTTGCATGCCTCTATCTCAGTTTCTTTTTGGTTTGGCAGAAATTGCTGTTGATATCTACGAAGTTTCAGGGTTAAAAGTTTTCGATAGGCTGCAGCGTCGCCTCATTGGACCATGTATATTTCATATGTTTTGGTACGCTTACTATTCGGATTTAAACATAATGCTTATATTTTTTCTTTGGGGAGGTTTTATTGGTGATGATATGTCGAAAAACAGACCTATTGTGGATAGGTTCAACAAATACACAGGAGGGAAAAACAAGCCCAAGCATCCCAGCAAAACCCGCCGCGCATCAACAGCCGTATTCGGAGTGCTGCACATAGTACTCGTCACCTTCGTCTCTGGAATCCTATTCTACACTTTCGTAATGGATAACGTCAACTTCGCAGCAAAGACAATCAACACCCAAATAGCTGGATTGCTCCTGAACTCGTTCTCAATCAACTCCACCCACATAGTAGCGTTCCTGAAAAACACTGGGTCAAATCTCATTGAAATCACAACCGCTTACGTGAACTGCATCGTCACCCCGTCATGAACCTAGTGAAAATAGCCCGCAACGCCATCTAATCCGTGATTCTAAGGGGAACCTTCTTGCCTGGAAACACATATGACGTAACACTCTCCAGCATATTCAATACGCAAGTAACCTTCCAAGCATCGTTCTAAAAAACTACGCATAAAGCAGCGCCCAGAACCACGAAAAACCACAACGCACTGCTTTGAAAGAGTTTCGCTTCCTTCTCCCTTTCTTTTTTAGCGCCTGCATCCACAGATGCACCAAGAACGCTTCAGCCGCTTGTGAAAGGGTTATTTTATAGTCCGAACTATTAGATTCCCGACATGGTGCTGAGCCTCTTGCGTAAGAAAGAATTCACAAGCTTTGACGTTGCCATTGCAATTCACGAACTGAAAGAAGCAGTAGCCAACTCCAGAGTCAACAACATCTACCAACTCAACGAGAAAACGCTTATCCTGAAGCTGCACAAGACCGATAAGCCTCCATTGCGGCTAGTCATGGAAGCAGGCAGACGACTTCACTTAACCACTTACGCCTTAAAGCCCCCTAAAGTGCCTCCTGCGTTCTGCATGGCGCTGAGGAAATACTTGCGCGGCGCTTGGGTGGACAACGTGGAGCAGTACGAGTTCGAACGCGTAGCCACGGTCCACTTCCGAACCAAAACGGGCAAAATGCGGCTTATTCTGGAACTTTTCGGCGAAGGCAACATCATTCTAACAGGCGAAAACGGCGAGATTCTACAAGCGCTGATTTTCAAACGCATGCGCGACCGCAACATCGTACGCAACGAGGCTTATCAGTTTCCGCCTTCAATCAGCAAGAACCCCTTCAAAGTTTCCAGAGAAGCGCTATCAGAAGCTTTGAAAGAATCTGGCGACGTTGAGGTTGTCAGGGCACTGGCGCGGTTTCTGGGCGTGGGCGGCTTCTACGCGGAAGAAATTCTGCTGCGGGTGGACGTTGAAAAAACCAAACAGTGCAGTGCCTTGAGCAGCGTTGAAGTTGACGCCATCTTCTGTGCACTTCAAGGTTTGCTCTCAACCGTTTCAAGCTTCAAGACGGAGCCCCACATAGTTCTGGCTGAAGACGGCAGTTTCCTGGATGCCGCGCCCTTCAAACTTAAACGTTACGAGGGCTTGCGGTCTCAGCCTTACAGAACCTTTAACGAAGCGGTGGATGAGTTTTACTTGAGAGCCACAGCGGCGGAGAAAGCGGTTGCCAGCGCCGAGGTTGACAAGTTAACGAGGGAAGCTGAAAGGCTTAAGCGTGTAATCGCTGAGCAGGAAAAAGCCTTACGCGAAGATGAAAACAAGGTGGAACGTGACAAGTGCATAGGCGACGTTATTTATGCGCACACCAGCGAGTTCCACGCTTTCTTAGACAGGTTTGCAGCGGCTAAGAGGGAAGGAAGAGACTGGAAAGCCCTCATTTCAGAAATCATGACAGCTAAAAAGGATCCGTTTGTCGAATCTTTTGACTCGCGGAACCTGCTGGCTAACGTCTGCGTGGATAACCTGCATTTCAGCTTGAACCTGCGCAGAACGCTGTTTGAGAACGCCGCTGAGTACTACGAGCGCGGGAAAAAGGCTAAGCAGAAAGCGGCGGGCGCATTAACAGCCTTAGAAGAGTCTCGCAGAAAACTATCTCAGATTGAACAGAAAATACGCAGGGCAGAAGAGCAGAAAACCAAGCCCGTGGAAGTCATGGAAGAGCTTGTTAAGCGCAAAGTGAAACGCAAAGAATGGTACGAGAAGTTCCGCTGGTTCACATCCTCCGACGGCTTCTTAGTGGTCGCTGGCAAAGACGCGGTCACCAACGAAGTGCTAGTCAAAAAGCACACGGCGCCTGAAGACCCCGTTTTCCACGCTGAAATAACGGGCGCTCCTTTCGTTGTCGTCAAAACCGAAGGCAAAGCGCCCAGCGAGCAGGCGTTGCATGAGGCTGGCGAGTTTGCGGCTGCGTTTTCTAGGGCTTGGCGGGAAGGTGCTGGTTCCGCGGACGTTTATTGGGTTAAGCCCAGTCAGTTGACCAAGAGTGGTCCTTCAGGAGAGTACGTACCTCACGGAGCTTTCGCGGTCAACGGAAAACGAAACTGGATGCGAAACGTCACCCTTAAAGTAGCTATAGGCGTGGTTGAAGACGAGAAACCAAGATTCGTGGGTGGACCCGTAGAAGCGGTGAAGGCAAAAACGAAAGCGTATGTCATCTTAGTTCCAGGAGACGCGGCGGGCAAGGAATTTCTGAAGCAGATTCTGCAGGCTTTGACGTTGAAGTTGCCTAAGGAACAGCGTGAAAAAGTTGGAAAGGCGCCGATTGAGCAGATCAGGGAGTTTGTGCCCTACACGAAAGGCAGAATCGCTAAGAGCCTTTAGCAAGGTTCCCTCTTTGCAAAGACGACAAAGAACATAAGAAAATAAGGCGCTGATTTGAGTTTTTCAGGTTTCTTTAATCACTATGGTTTCTGAGAGGTAGTTGAAGATTCGCTGGCGCCTTCTTGGGTAAAGAATCCAACCTATCAGGACATCTATCGGAAGCAGAAACGCCTTGCCTACGCTCTCCAGAGCCGCGGCGCCCATGCCTATTTGGCTGCCATCCAAACGTGTAACCTTTAGGCGCATAATCATTTTTCCAAAAGATTGTCCGTACAAGCCGTCCATTAACATCCAGTACAGGAAAAAGATAATTCCGTTAAGGTTGAAAAAGGGCACCCAGAAAGGCCATCCAGACCACAACGTTAACGAAAGATTCAGCAGGCCTAGTATGAAAGTTACAATCCAAATGATGACGGCATCAATAAGCCAAGCGACGAAGCGTTCACCCCAAAACGCCAACTTTAACCCAGAAGCTTCGGCAATTGGCGCGGCGGATACAGTGGGGATCTCTTCCATCGTCACAGCGGTTCCGCAAACAGGACA
>Ga0315535_1000291_pt1 | contig 35295 bp, 27 predicted proteins | sample SalMarSW160220MG_2_FD_203092 | JGI IMG/M metagenome (GOLD analysis project Ga0315535, IMG submission 203092) | Salt marsh sediment microbial communities from the Plum Island Ecosystem LTER, Massachusetts, United States - Salt Marsh Sediment SW1602-20 ... | reverse complement strand
GAGATCGCCTCGTTGACCGGCAACATCTCGATCCGTGAAGGCAAGGTTTTCCTTCATTGTCACTTGGTCTTGGCCGACGAGCAGGGCCGCTGCTTCGGTGGACACCTGCTCGAGGGTAATATCGCTTTTGCCTGTGAGTTCAGTATTCAGGCGCTCACCGGAGAACCCCCGTACAGGATTCACGACGAGGCGACTGGGTTGTTTCTGTGGTAGTGGAGAAAGGATGTTAGTTCTTCTTCAGCGAGCTGATCACCTCGCGAGCCTTTTGTAACGCCTGCACAACCTTCTTTTCCCGAAGCCGCAGGCGCTTCTCCTGCTCTTTCGAGGTCTCGAGCCTACTCTTCAGCAGCTCGAGCTTTTCCTTTGCTTGCTGCATCGCATCCTGGTAGCGCGCGATTGTCTTGTCCTTGATCGCCTTCAGCTTCTCGATGGCTTGAGCCTTGTCCTGTTCCGCCTTATCCTGCGCCTCTTGCAATTCTGCCTGTACAGTGGCGATCTCGTCGTTTTTCCCGGCCTCGACCTGCATCAGTTGCCGTTCGTGCTGACTTGCCAGATCGGCAAGTTGCTGCTCATACGATTGTTTCAACTCTTCGGCCACGTTTGCCTGCTGGTCTCCCTGCCTGGCCAGTTTCTTCACCCGCGAACGCAGTTCCTCGAGCTGTTCTTCTTTCTCACGCAGAGCCGCCTGCGACTGCGTGGCGCTGTCACCGGCCTCGTCGGCCTGTCCTCGCAACATGGCCAGGTCTTCCTCGAGGTCTTCGAGCGACTCATTCTTGGCCGATAGCTCTGCCTCGAGTCGCTGTGCTGCCTCACGGTTTCTTGCAAGCATTTCCTCAAGTTCTTGCTTCTCTTGTGTCAGTTGAGCCATTGCCTGCTGGCTTTCCTGGCCGGCATTCTGAAGCGATTCGCGCAACTCCTGTTCACGAGCGCTAAACGACTGAAGCTGCTGCCGGGAGGCGTCAAGGTCTGCGGAAAGTTGACTGTTTTGTTGCTCGAATTCCGCGATCCTGGAAGACAGGTCTTCCTTCTCCTGGCCCAGTTGATTGATCTTCTCGGATAACTCGCGTTCCAACTTCGAGGCCTTGAGCACAGCCGACTCGACGCGCTCTTCCATGGAAGCGATCTTTTTCTTGGCCTTGTCGTAACGTTCTTGCAGGTCGGACTCGACGCTTTGTTTCTCTTCGCTTAGCTTTGCAACCTGCTCGGCAAGCCCGGCCAACTCGGAGTCCTTGGCCTCCAACTTGGCCATGGCCTCTTGCTCGATTCTGGCGTGTTCATCTGAAGCAGACTCGGCAGAGGCTTTCAGTGCCTGGAACCTCTGGCGTTCTTCTTCGAGCTCGGCCTGCAGTCTGTTGACCTCATCCTGAGAGATCGAGGAAGCCTGCTCGAGCTTGGCCTCCAAGCTTTCTCTCTTCTTCGACAACTCACCAAGTTGCTCTTCAAGAGCTCTGCGTTCCTCTTCGGCTCCGGACTGCGACTGGGCCAGGTTTTCTTCCAACTCGGTCAAGCGGGAGTCGAGAGACTCGTTTTCAGATTTAAGCCTCTCGATCGTGGACGACGATTCGGATCTCTCCTTTTGCAGCGTCTCTTCCAGAAGACTTATGTTTCGCTCGCGATCTTGAATGCGGGCGTTCAATTCCTGCTCGCGCACCTGCACTGCCTGGGCCAACTCGCCGATCTGCGTCTCGAGCTTGGTGCGTTCAGAGTCCCATTCGGACTGCAGGCTGGATTTTTCTTCTTCAAAAGCAGCCTGCTGGGCCTTTTTCTGCTCCTCGGCATCGGCCATTGCCTTGGCGCTGCTTTGTTCGAGCCCGGAGTGCAACTCGGCCGCTTCGCGCAAAGCGGATTCGAGCTCCTTTGCGCGTTTTTCGAGCGCCTCTTTCTCGTCGGTCATGGCTTCGAGTGAATCTTGAAGCAGATCCGCCCGGCCGCGCTCAACATCGACTTCCTGGGTCAGCTCTTCCTCGCGGGATTCCTTTTCCTGGGTAATCTCATCCAGCGACTCCTGGAGCAGATCAATCTTCTTCTGGGCATCTTCGATCTGCTCCTGAGAATCCTGAGACTCTTCCTCCTTTTTCTGGCTGAGGAGTTGGAGTGTCTCCTGGAGCACCTTGACCTTGTCAATCTGCTCGTCGAGTGCGGCCTGAAGTTCCGATCGTTCATGCTCGAAGCGGTGCACATTTTCTTCGAGCTGCTGAGTAACCTCGTCAAGCTCCCGGCGAGTCTGATCGAGCTGCTGCGAGAAAGTAGCGCGCTCCTGCTCGGTGTTTTCAAGCTTCTCTTCCTGAGCCCGATACTTCTCGTTTAAAGTCTTGAGGTTCAGATTACTTTCATCATATCGAGCCTTGGCCTTTGAAAGCTCTTTTTGAGCCTGGCTCAACTCGCGCTCTCGCTTCTTCAGGTTCCGGCGTAAAAAGTTGAGCTTGTTGTCGAACCCGTACTCGCCCTCGATCTCGTCTTCGACTATGGATTTGCGTTTGCTCTTGGGGGGCGGGGGAGGAGGATCCGAGGACTTGGCCTTGGGAGCCTTCTTCTCTGTAAGCTGGCTGAAGGCTGCTTCGAGATCAGGTTCGTTGTCGACCGGGACGACCTCCTGAGGTTCCTCGATCGGCTCGAGCTCGTCGATCGGCTCTAGTTCTTCGATGGGTTCAACTTGATCCGGTTCGTCAATCTCGTCCTGATCGTCTGCATCCGGCTCTGGTGTCGGAGCCGTTAGACTCGAAAAAGCCGAATCGAGTTCACTTTCATCGTTATCCTCGCCATCCGGCTGTGCGTCTGCGGAGGCTCCCACAAGTTGAGCCAGTTTGTCGGCAACGGCGGCGATCGACTGGTTCTTGAGCATGTAAGCATCGGCCGGGGTTTTGTGGCCCTGGTGTTGCTCAAACGTATCGGGAGTCTCACCGGAGGATATGATTATTATCGGAACTTCCTTGAGCTTCTTGTTTTTCTTGATCCGGTTGCAAACGGAGTAGCCGCTCATGCCGGGTAGCTCGGCAGCCAAAAGAATGCCGTCCGGCGGGTTGTTCTTGGCCGTGTCTATCCCGGCGTGACCCTCGGCCACGGAAGTGACCGAGAGCCTTCGCTGCTGCAGCAACTGGCTGATCTCCGCCTCGAAGACGGGATCGTTTTCTATGATCAATACGCGTTTTTGTTCCATATTGTCGGCCGGGGCGGCCGCCCTAAGCACTCCCGCCTGCCCCGTATGAGCTATACTACGCTAACGGCGATACATCAAGAAAAATACCGGAATGAGCGATGCAAACAGGGGTGTTCGCTCAAGGCGTAACGTACACCAACTCGATGTGAACGCTCTCGCCCTCGCCGAAGAATTCGCATGGATCGTAGTGCTGAGCGAAGCTGATCGTGCCGCCGGGCGCCTTGGGATCGGGCGGATTCGTGGGCGGATTGTAGTTCCAGGTGGGAATGCAGGCAAGGCCGTTGGGACACGAGTCGTCGCTGGGGCCGCTGCACTCGGTGAGCTTGACCTCGTCAGTGTAGCCGCAGGAGTAGCGCGGTATCGCCGTGCCGTTGATCAAGATGTTGGCCAGGTCGGGATCGAGAATCGCCTCGGACAGCAGGAAAACCTTGGGACAGGCCACGAAGGTGCCCAACTCTTGCATGGTCGACGAGAAATCATTCTGGCAAATGGTGTCTATAAAACCGTTCTTGCCGATACCGAAGAGTTGGGCCAGCTTGACATAGCGTGTGCCGGGCTTGGCGGAGCAGAACTCGCCGCTGCAGCCGGCGGTGGTACAGGCTGGCTCGATGTCCCAACGGCTATGGCCATCGTCCCAGAAGTACTCAATCGTCGTGGTTGAGAGATCCTGAGTATCCTTTATTCCCACAATGGCTGCGAACTTGACCATTCCTTCCCGGTTTCCCTTCAACCTGAGCAGGAAGTTGTAGTAGTCCTCGACCGGCGTCAGCCTGTATTGTTTGCCCTCCGGGTCGTTGAAGGCTCCGTCAGGGTCGACTCCCTTGGCGGCAAAATAGCAGGAATTGCCGCCAATTCCCGGCATTCCCTCGGTGACATCGCCAACTTCGCCGCAGTCATCCTCGTCGGAGATGACGACTACCACCAGCGTGGCGTTTTCGCGCAGGAAGCCGCCGTTGTAGGTGCCGGCCAGAAGAGTGTCGAGAGCAACTTTTATTGGAGCCAGGCCGCGCTCGTATCCGCAGCCGTTGACTCCCACCATGGCAAAGCCGCGGCTTTGGCTTGTATCGTAGAAGCACCATTTTGTCGTGGAATCGACCACTCTGCTGCACTGCGGATCGGTCGTGAAGATGTAATCAGGCATGTCGATTGTTCCCTGGTTGTAGCCGATGCGATCCTGGAAACGTCCATTCTCACCGGTCTCGTTCATGCACGATTGCGTGATAACAGTGTCACAGGGCGGGCAGCCGGGAGACTCCATACCGGTGGAAACGATGGCGATGTGGTAGTCGCCGCCGAAGTAGTTTTCCAGCTCCGAGGTGAAGGCGCTGAAGGACTGACCGAGTTGGCCCTGCTCACCGACCATTGATCCGGAGTTGTCGATCACGAACAGGATGTCGGCCATGGAGGCGATGCTTATCGTCTGCGTCCAGCGCTTCTCCTTGATCACTGAACTTGGCAATTCCTCGAAGCCGTAGTTCTGGCAACCCAGAACGGCCAAACCGGTAAAAAGAGCCAGGATGCCATACCAGCTTTTCACGTTCATGACGACCTCCTTATGAACCGATCCCATTATCATCCCATTTTGTCCGCCACGTCAACCTTGAATAACTGTAAATGTGCCTAAGGCGTGACATACACAAGCTCAATATGAACTTGAGCGCCTTCGGGGAATAGATCACAAGGATCATAATGATCTGCGAATATGATTTTCCCTCCGGGCGCATCAGGTGATTGCTCCGGACAACCCTGTTTTATTGGACCTGAGGGCGCGCAATAGGTCCATGTCTCCAGGCACTCACCTTGGGAACAAGAGTCGCCGGGACCGCTGCATTCTTCTGCTTCGCCGACATGTGAGCACGAGTACCGAGGAACGGCCACTTCATTGATGAGAATGTTTGCAAGGTCAGGATCTAGGATTTCCTCCGACAGGAGGAATTGTCTTGGACAAGCAGCGAGGGTAACAATCCTGCCAAGAGTATCGGAAAAATCATCTTGACAAATTGTGTCGATGAATCCGTTTTTTCCGATGCCGAACAGTTGGGCCAACTCGATGTATCTGGTTCCTGGCTCTGCAGAGCAGTTTGGGCCGGAGCAGTCCTTTGTTGTGCACGCATGATCTGGTACCCAAACGTTACCATTTTTAACATAATTGATCGTGGTTGTTGATAAATCGTTGATATCCTTCACGCCAACAATGGCGGCGAATTTCACCATGCCCACTCTGCCGTCTTTAATAGACATGAAATCCCGGTAGTAGTCCTCGACAGGCGTAAGTCTGTAAGGTTTCCCATCAATATCTGCGAAATTTCCGTCTCCATCGACGCCCTTAGATGCATAGTAACAAACACGTCCACTCCCATATTCAGGACCTTCGTTGACGTCACCTACCTCTCCACAGTCCTCCTCGTCCGAAATTACTATTATCACGAGTGTGGCGCTGGGGCGTAAGAACCCGCTGTTCCACGTGCCTGACAAGTCCACAAGAGCCTTTTTTATAGCGGAAAGTCCGCGTTCAAGTCCGCACCCATTGACTCCAGTAAGAGCACGACCACTTTGACTCGTTGTATCGAAGAAGCAAGTTTTGTCCGCTGGTAGCAATACTTTCCCGCAATTCGGATCAGTCACGCAACTGTAGTCAGGATCATCAATGGTACCATCGTTGTGACAAATGTTTTCCTGGAACCTGCCACTCTCTCCTGATTCGTTCATGCAGGAACCTGGAACCGGTAGTGCATCACATGCTGGACACATTGCACTCTCGACACCGGTTGTAATAACGGCTATGCGATATTTATCTCCAAAGAATTCCTCGAGCTTATTTGTGAAAGCTTCGAAGGACTTTCCCAGTTGGAGTTGCTCTCCAACCATTGACCTCGAGTTGTCGATCACAAACAGAATATCGGCTTCAGTTGAAATAGTGATATTGAAGAAACGACGACTTTCCTTGATCACCGAGCTTGGCAGCTCTTCGAAGCTATAGTTCTGGCATCCAAGGATGGTCAACCCAACAAGCAAAGAAATCAAGCCACACCATTTTTTCATAATCATCGCCACCTCCCGTTAGCCGGACCCGTACCGGCAAGATTTTGTCTCTTTTTTCTACTTGCGTGGTAGATGCACCATAGTTGTCTGATTTGCCCATACCTCCAGAATAATCCACAAATATCAATACATAATTGATTTAGGCGGCTTGGTAGTACAATATTAGTAGAATAATTGATTATTGAATCAATTATTATGTGGTAATAAGACCCGATCTAGTGCGATTACAACCTTGCTGGAATACATAATTAACCTATTAATACAATTTGTTATAGCAATTTTCGGCATGTCGTGATGTTGGTATGAATCTTGCTCATACGTGTGGTGGTTTTAAAAATGGAGGGCCAAATGGATGTAAACGATGCTGTTTTTTCTCCTGAGGCCGACAGCAAGAAAGAGAGCAGCCTGCTGTCTTTTACGAGAAAGACCATCGATCTCGCCACCGCAATTCGCAGAAAATTCAGGAGTTCGGGCGTGGCCGGCGCGAAACAACGAATCGAGGCCATGAGGCGCGAGGGGTTTTCGAACCGCGACATGTACTGGGCCGGTTGGGAGGAGGGGCGGCGAGAAGATTTGCATGATTTGACCGACGTGCTCTTCAGCTGCCAGGAGAAAGGCCTGGGCCGGATGAGCATCATCCAGGAGTCGAACTCTCACCTGGTCGTTAAGGTGTATGACTGCGCCTCTTGCCAGGGCGACAGTCGCTATGACGATTGTTCCTTTGTGGCCGGGTACATCGCAGGAGCGCTGGTTTCAGCCGGAAAGCCCGATAACCTGAATGTCAGGGAGAAGTCATGCGGCGAGTACCCTGGACGCACTTGCGTGTTTGCTGCCAATTGGTGAGTGCTTTTATTTTGTAAATAGATTTGCAGGGGATTGAAAGACTAATCCCATCGGAGCTTTGACATATGGATTGAAGATTGCTTGAGAAGCAGGTGGCGTCGTTGGGCAGGGAGTATGGAATGGTGTGTTGCGGCGGGCAGGTGGTTTGAGCTTCCCAAGTAATAATTACGACAGCACAAGGTCCCCTGCAATTGTTGGAAACCCGCCAAGAAGATTGATTCTCTTGGCGGGTTTTTTTCAAACATGCCCACAAAGGGAGCTTGGATAGGCTTCCACTGAATTGACAAAGCGCATCGAATTTGTTTGACTGTCTCCCGATCCTCGGGGAGACGACTATGCCCAACGACGCCGAACTCGCTGAAAAAATATCCATGCTCGAAGAGCAGCTGGCCGAGGATCCCGGTTCGACGTTGTTTTGCGAACTTTGCGAAGCCCTGATGAAGGCTGAGCGTGGCAACGAGGCGATAAAGGTCTGCGAGCGCGGACTGGGCTACAATCCCGGATTGCCGGGCGGTCATCTGGTTTACGGCAAGGTTTTATTCGAGCTTGGGAAAAATGTCGAAGGCCTGCAAGCATTCGAGCGAGCCTGCACACTCAAGCGCGATGACATCGACATTCTGACCGAGATCGCCAAGTTTCTGGTGGACGCGGGACAACCCGAGGCTGCTTTCCCGTACCTTCAAAAAGCTATCGATATTGACGACACGGACGAGCGTGTCGTTGAACTGCGCAAGCTTCTGGACGTCGAAAACCCCGATGATCTCAGAGTAGAGACGGAGCGCATTACTATCGATCGTCAGATGCTGGACAGTGATTCCGGAGAAACTGACACCCAGGGCGAAGCTGCCGACGCCGATACCGAAGAAGACGGGGTCGATTTTGATGATTCCGATGAAGCGGCCTATAGCGATGATGATCTGCGGGTGCCTACAGAGGAAATCAAGTGGCCGGACTGGGAGAGCAGGCCGCCTCCAGCGAGCGATGCATTCCCGCCGCAGGTGGAAAGTCCGCAGGAACTTGGAGAAGAAGACGACGAGCCGCCAACCGTCTACTCCCCGAACCCGCTCACACAAAAACAAGCAGTGGGCCAAGAGCTCGATGATCAACCCGGTGTAGCGGACGAACCTGCAGGGCTTGCAGGAAAACCTGCTGAAGACTCGGACAATTCAAGACCGGCTCAAGAAACAATTATGGACCCAACAGCCGGTTTAAGGGCCGAGATTGACAACGCCGTGGGGTTGGCGGTCGATCAAAAAAAATCCGAACCTCCCACAATGTTCGACCCGGGCCAATCCCTGGAGCAAGTCCAGCCACAACCATGGTCGGGCGCACGCCAGGGGGAAGAGCCGCCGACAATGTTCGCCGGAAGCGGCGAAAAGCAACCGCCTCCAACACGTTTCAGTCCGGCGCAAGGCGCCGCCGCCCCATTTCATGACGTCCAGGCCAAGGCAGAAACCTTCAGTTACTTGAAGGTTCTACTTGTGCTGATTCCTTTTCTAGTAGTCGGTCTGGCTCTCGGCGGGTACGTTGCATATCGCCACATCCGCGCAGATAAAATTGCCGGGTTGCTCGACCAGGCAACGGCATCGCTGACACTGGATTCGTTTCTGGGATATAGCGACGCTCGTACGACGCTCGCCAAGTTGCTCGAACTGGACAATGAAAACAGCCGGGGCAGGGTGTTAATGGCCCTGACTTGCGCGACACTTGACGACGAGTATGGGCCGAACGTCGCCCTACGGGAGAAGAGCCTCGAGCTGCTTGGTCGAATAGATCAGACTACCTTGGCGCCGGAAGCACGAGCCACCCTATTATGGACTAAATTTCATCTTCACCAAGATGGCCAACTGGCCGCCGAATTGACAAAACAACTTTCAAAATCCGCCCGCGATGCGAGCCTGCTTGCTTTGGCGGGCGAGATGGCGATACGCCGCGGGGACAGGAAAAAAGCCGAAGAACTCCTTAAGGCAAGTATCGATGTGAATCCTTCCAGAATAAGGTCGTTGTATCGACTAGCAGTCATTGAATACAGGTTGGGTAAGACGAACAAAGCGGCTGAGCATCTTGAGCATGCACTGGAAATCAACGGCATTCACGTCAAGTCTCTTTTGTTGATTTCTAAAATAAGAATCGCAGGCAACAGGTCGCCAGACCAGGTCAAGAGCGACCTCGAAAAAGTCGTCGAGTTACCGCAGGTGACTGATCGCGATCGTGCGCAGGCGCACTTCCTTTTGGCCCGTCTCTCTTTTGGAGCCTTCGATCGCTCACGAGCAGTTGCCGAGGTCAAGACCGCAAGCGGGCTTGCGCCGGACGATATTTCCTTCGGTTATAAACTTGCCAAATTGTGTGCGGACTTTTACGAACTCGACGAAGCCGCTACACGCGCCAAGAAAGTCTTGAAAAAAGATCCCCAGAACCTGAATGCCTTGCTGTTGTTGACCGGGACATACATGCGACGAGGTAAGGCAAGAAAATCCCTGGCAGCCTTGGATGATCTGGTCGGTAAGAAGGTACCCGCGGCGCGCTTTCTGGTTTTGAGAGGTGAGGCATTGCTGAATGTCGGCCGATACGATGACGCCTTGCAGGATCTCGGATCGGTCCCCGCGGGAGCCAGGGAGAAAAGGCGCGCCAAAGCGCTTGCGGCGATGGCACTCATAAAAAAGGGCGCGGTCGACAGTGCCCATCGCAAGATCACCTCTCTGCTGGGGAAATATCCCAGGTATGCACTGGCCCATCACGCTATGGGCCTATACCGCGAGGCAAAGAGGCAAAACCGCAGCGCAGAGACATCATACAAGAAAGCTGTCGGTCTCGACCCCTGGGAGTATCTGTCATATAACAAATTGGCTGGCCTGGAATACGCAAGGCGAAAAGAGAAAGCAGCCCTTGAATATGCGAGAGAAGCACTCAGGGCTAACCCATACGACGTCGAGGCCAGGCTGCTGTCCGGAAACATATATCTCGACATGCGAGATTCATCCAGTGCACTGGACGCCTTCGCACACGTTGTGGCTGAGGACGATTCCTCGGCGGATGGTTTCGTCGGCATGGCCGAGGCCCTGCTTGCCTCCAATGATGCCCAAAAAGCTCTGAAAGCGATAAATAAAGGCATAAAGGCAGGTGCCGACGATGCGCGCGCCTATCACATCAAGGGAAAAACATTCCTGGCTCTGGGTCGATTTTTCAAGGCGGCCAGTGCTCTTTATAAGGCAGATCGCCTCAAGCCGAAAGACGCCGAGATCCTGGCGGACCTCGGTCTGGCGCAACTCGGAACACGTTCGATCACCCGCGCTGAAAAGAGTTTTACAAGTAGTCTCCGCAGAGGCAGGCTACCGCGCGCCATGGAAGGTCTGGCCAGGGCCAAGCTCGAGCACCATCGCTACAAGGATGCCGCCGGGGCTTTTGAGAAGGCCGCCAGGTACGCCAAAAGAGCGAAGTGGCCGGCGAAGGAAGTGGCCCGGCTCTACCTGGAAGGCGGACATGCTTGGGTAAAAGAGCGCAAGGTCTCAAATCACCTGGCCAGAGCTCGGCGCTTGTACCGCAAGGCTGCCTCTGCTGTTCCCGACGATCCCGAAGCGCTTTTTTTCCTGGCAACCGCCTATGATCGTGATGACAAAATAGCCGCCGCCCGGAAAACATATCTCGAAGTGTTGAACCTGAAACCCGACCACCCAGAAGCCCTGTTCAGGCTCGGCCTTCTGGAATACGATCAAAGGAAAGACGACCTTGCCAAAAAGTACCTCGAACAATTTTTGAAAACCGGCCCCAAGGGCAAAGACCGCAGACGGGCAAAACAGGTTCTGGGTAAAATCAAGTAACACTGCGGATCATCAGACCAGTATGAAAAAAATCGAAACGACACCTGGAAAGTTTGTGGTTATTGAGGGAATAGACGGTGCTGGAACCACAACCCAGTCCCGCATGCTTGTCGATTGGCTGATTTCCAAGAAACTGCCCGGAGCAATCACCAGCGAGCCCAGCGGCGGGCCGATGGGATCATTGCTGAGACAGATTCTCCAAGGCCGAGTGATTGCAGGAAATGCCGGCGGTAGCATGCGCCCGATTAACAACGACTCAATAGCATTGCTGTTTGCCGCAGATCGTATGGATCACCTGGACAATGAGATCCTTCCTCTGCTGGCCAACGGAGTAAACGTGGTTTCCGATCGCTACTACCATTCGAGCTATACTTACCAGTCCCTTCAGGGCGATCTCGAGTGGATTCGATTTCTGAACGGGCATGCACGCCAACCGGATATAACATACCTGCTGAATTGTACGGCCGAGGAGGCAGGCAGGCGAATGATGCGCAGGCGAACTTCAAGCGAATTGTACGAGGTTCTCGAGACACAAAAGAAGCTCGAGTTGGCCTACCGTGAGCTTGCCGCGACACTGCCCGAAGAGATTGTCGTAGTCGATGGGGCCGGCTCCCCTCAAGACGTCCATAAAACTATTACATCCGACCTGGATGCAAGATTCGGCTGGTAAGGGAACCGTAGCGTGGGACGCTTCGACACCATTATCGTAGGGGCCAGCTACGCCGGCTTGGCCGCAGCCACGCAGATGCCTGGACGCAAGCTGCTGGTCTTGGAACGCCATGATTCTGTTGTTTCGAGGCAGCGAGGATCTTTGGGGCTTCTGGTTCCGGTGGGGGAGGACGTCGAAGTCAGGGGAAACGACCTGTTCCTGAAAGGCCTGGATCTCTTCGTGGAGAATGGCGTTCGCCAGAAATTCGTCAGCCTGAGATTACAAGGATTGGCGGAGAAACTCGATTTCTACCCGCGTCGACCGCTTGTGTTGATTGATGAGGGACGCGTGAAGGGAGCCTTGCTGCGCAGGGTCAAAGAACTCGGTGGCGAAGTGATGATTGGATCAACCGTGCGCAGTGTCGACACGGACGGGAGAGAAGCCAAGGTTCGCACCAACCAGGAACATCTTTGCCGGGTGTTGATTGGAGCCGACGGGATTGGCAGCGTAGTGTCGCGTTCGCTGGGCATCCGCAGGGAAAAACGTTCGATTCTTTTCCAACGTGAAGTCGAAGTGAGCAAACTGGATATTCCGAATGAAACGCTTTTTGTCCAGTTTGACGACACCAGAAATTTTTTTCTGGCGCACTCCACGGGAGACGGTTACCGGGCCAGCGTTATCCAGGTGACAAGACCTCAAGATGTTCCCGATAACCTGGAATCGCGTCTGGTGGACAAAATTGAGCGTTTCGGTGCCGGGCGCCTGCTGGATGGACGCGGCGCCGTTGTTAGGCTGTTAGCGCCAACGACGACCGCATTCAAGTCCAACGTAATCATCACGGGGGATGCACTTGCGGCTTACGGGTTTGCGACCATCACCGGCGCGCTGGCCATGGGAAAGCTGGCCGGCAACTCGGCCAACCGCTTCCTGGCAGGAAGCCACTATGCATTGCCCGACTACTACGACAACTGGAAAAAGGTATCCGGTCAGAAAACTATCGAAAGACTGCGCCTGGCTTTGCTCTTGCTCGGCCGAATTAGCGGAGACAGGGTGGACAAGATCCTCAGGGCGGCACGCGGTCCCGGGTGGCGCCAGGGCACTAATCCCAGCCTGGCTCTACGCTTGCCCGCCATCCTTTTAAGCCTGTTTACGTGATCCCAGTCACGACCGATTTTCACAATCGGCGTGTGAATTCTGCCACTTTTGTCGCGGTTTCCCGCTACCAGTTCCTGCTTGCCTTCCCGGCAGCCGCTTGCTGATTGTTCGGCAAGCCGTCGAAAAGAAAAGTGTAATGCACTAGCAGCCAAAAATAACGCCATTTTCACACAAGACTGGCACGGGATTTGCTTTTCAATCCGGGTAGCGATGCGAACTTCAACCAGGGACGGTGCGCCATGTTCATGAATATCCGAGTGAGGTCGATCATGAAAAAAATGAACAAGAAGTCAGCAGATGATCGCCGCGATTCTCCAAGGTTTGAGACGCCCTTGTTCGTCAGACAGGCTCCGGGAAACTTCAAGGAGCGTTACGGAAGAGTAGGAATAAACGGCTTCTATTTCGAGACTGACGTCCCTCCCAGGGTGGGACAGGTACTGGATGTCAAGCTGGTTCTGCACGGCCTGGGGATCGAAATCCAGACACGCGGCCGGGTGATCGGCGTCTATCATATGAACGATTTCGTCCAAGTGGCCGCCCGCTTCGAGAATATTTCTTTCGAAGCCGAACGCATGCTGGCCCGCTGGCTGGATCTGCTGGTCTACGCTCAGCACACCCCGGTTGCCGCCTGAGTACCTCTAGCTCTTTACAGTTCGTGCCGCGAACAGGCACTCATCAAAATATTGATCTTATCGAGATCGGTTCCGTTGAAGGTAACCAGGTCATCGAAGCTCAATCCTGACCGCAAGGTGATCGGATCCAGCGTCACACTGTCTCCGGTTGCCAGATCGTCCATTCCACTGGGCGGGTCGGGTAACGTGTAACCGACAGTGTCGTCGTTGGCCATATAGATTTCCCATTTGCCTAAGGTTCCGACTATCGTACTTCTAAACAGCGTGCTTCCGGTAACGCCCGACGCCACCATCGTTCGGTTCAGCGAAGTATAGCTGGCATCCATCGGGAAACCCAGGAAGTCGGAGTCGAAGGTGAGATCCGCCGGCAGGCTTCCAGCGTTATAGAGCACCAGAGCCACGTCGGTCGGCATGTTGGTAGCGTCTCCAGACGGAACCGCCAGTACCAGCATCATGTAGCGGCCTGCCTGCAGGCCCCCATAGGCCGGCGCCATCTTCATCATCAGCGGTTCGGCGATTCCGTCGGCATCGGCAGCCTCCGAAGTGATTCCCAACGGGGTCAGCCCATAGACGTTCATTGCGCCCGCCATCAAGACAGCCGTGCTGATTCTGGTATTACCGTGCATCGGCAAAGTCGGGGGAGTTACGAAAACCGACATACTCTGCGGTTGCGTTGGGGTCAAATCCACCGAGTTGAAACCCGTCCAGTCGGGTCGAATCTCGCTGGAGTCTCCATCCCCATCGATGTCATCGGTGTCTACCACCCTTGGAATGGGGAAAATATCGACATTGGGCTTGAGGCCGTGATCGAAAACCGCGAAGTAAGGCAACAACCTGACCAGGATCTCGCTAATCGATGTGCCCGAACCGATGATATCCTGGAATGTGTTCATCCCCAGCGTGCCGCCCATTCCCCAGGCGGTTCGCTTGCCGCGTTGACCCTCGACATAGTATGTCGTCTTGATGTCGAACGGGTATCCCTGGAAAGACACTCCCAACACCATCTGGGCCGGCAGGCTGACCGGAAAGCTGCCCACACCTGGAATCGAAACGGTGACGGTGAAGATATCACCCAGTAGGCGGCCGAAGTTCAGGTCGACCAGATTGCCGCCGATGCTCACACCGGCAAGGCCGAGCGAGACTTCCCCGTCCCCGACTATCGTCATCTGCCCGGTAAAACCGCCTGCCTTGGCTGGATTACTGCGCGGAGGCAGTGGAACAAGAACGTCGACCGAAGTTGTTCCCAATATCGAGAGGTAGTCGTGATCGGAATCGAAAACGTGAATATCGGCGGACGCCTGAGGATCGCTGAATGTCGCCGTGCCATCGGCAGAGGTCGTCTGGGTCTCCGAATTGCCGGAAGCGACCATCATCACCTGTGCTCCGGATATCGCCGCTCGGGTTGCGCGGTCGACGACTGTTACACGCAAAGTGTCTGAAGCCTGCGCCAGCACGTTCTTGAAGGTAACCGGGTCGCTGACAACCGCCGGGCTGGTTCCCTGAGCCGTCGCGGTTATCAGGGTGTCGCCGGCCTCGGTGCCGCCGGTGAGCAGACCGTCGGCGTCAACCACCGCCCGCAACGTCTCGGACGAGTTCCAATCGAACCCGATGCCCGGGATGGCCTGCCCGTTGAGGGTCAACGCCAACGCCCTGAGTTGGATCTGCTGCCCTGTCTGGATCGGACCGCCCGGGGTCAAGATCACAACCTGGTATACCGTGTCGGGATCACCCGGGTCTACGCATTCACCTCCAACGCATACCTTTCCGGCCTCGCAGTCACCCGGACCTCGGCAGACGGACGGCACGCATAATCCACCTACACAGTCGTACAGGGCGTCGCAATCGGAGTCGCTGGTGCAAGGCGGGGTCTGATGGCAGTGGCCGTCTGTGCAGATGCACGGCCGCGCCTGACACATTTGCTCGTTTACACAATCCGCGTCGATGCTGCAAAGCGGTAGTTCCTCGCAAATGTTGGCGATGCAGGTGAAGTTCGGGTCGCTGCAGTCGCCGTCGTCGACGCACGGCGTATAGGTCTCGCAGCGACCGTTGCGGCATCGCACGTAGTCGCCGCTGCAGTCGTCATCCTGGGTGCATTCTGGATCAACGCAGATGTTGCCTTCGCAGATCATGTCGCCCGGACACATCATGTCGCCGACGCACTGCTGCAGGCAATGCCCGTCTTGACAAACATGGCCGGTCGAGCAGTCATCGTCACTCGCGCACGGGCGGGCGCAGCTGCCATCTGTGCAGACCGTGCCGCTGGGACAGTCCTCGTCCGCGCTGCAACTCGGAGCAACCTGGCAGGTGCTGTCGAGACACAGCTCGTCGGATCGGCATTCGCTGTCGTCGGTGCAGGGCGTCACCTCGCGCGGCTTGCACTGGCCGTTGTCACAGAACTCGGTCTGGGCGCAATCGCCGTCGGTCGAGCATTCGTTGGCAACGCAGGTGTAGTTCGCGTCGCAGTAGTGATCCGCTTCGCAGTCTTCGTCGACGCGGCAATCGCCGGCGACGCATACGTTGTCTGCGCAATGCTGCTTGGCGGCACAGTCCGTGTCCTGGGTGCACTGTGGCATACGGCAATAGCCTCCGTCGCAGATACGCCCGTCTTGGCAATCGCCGTCGCCTGTGCAACTGTCCGCCGCCTTGCATTCGCCGTCGATACAGGTTGCGTTGGCCGGGCAGTCGACGTCTCCGTTGGGGCAGGGGACATATGAAGGGCCCTCGCTGGAACAGCCAGCGACCAACGCGAGCAGGGCCAGACACGAAAGGAACCACGTGCGCGATGCCATCTCGATACCTCCATTTTTCTACTCGGTTGACCGACACTAGCATGCCGAGAACTAAACGATCAAGTGGCCTTGTTTTTGTTTGACAAGTTGCGTCGAGAACTGGTAATTCCACGTTCACGGAGGACGCATGAGAAGGTTTTATTTTGCCCTGATTAGCCTTCTGTTCTTGTTGTCCACGATTGCCTGCAACAAAGAACGACCGCGCAAGCTGGATTACACGAACAAGGAAAAAGCCGGCCTTTATTCTGCAACCGGTCTTCCAGGAGAAGGCTACGTCGGTCAGCCGGATTCGGCCACAAAGTTCACGGACGAAAAGAAGACCACACCCAAAGCCGAGACAAAGCCGGCCACTGAGGAAAAGAAATCAAAACAAAAAGGTGCCCAGGATTCACGGCAGTAGTGTTGTTTGCCCTGCTTGCCGTAGAGAGTGCTGGCCGCGCTAGCGAGCCGGCGCCCATCGTTGCCGTCTTCGACATCGAGGACCGCGGCACAGGGCTATCGGCCGAGACGCTCTCAAACCTGACCGACTATCTAGTTGTGTTGCTAACCGCCGGCGGTTACGAGGTTGTACCGCGCAGGCAGCTCAAGGAGCGCATCAACCAGCAAAAGGAGGAGGGATACAAGGCCTGCTACGACCAGTCTTGCCAGGTTGAACTTGGCAGGGAATTGGCCGCCCAGAAGAGCCTATCCACACAGATATTCCAGGTCGGCGGTGTCTGTAGATTGACCGCCACCTTGATCGATCTCAAGAAGGCCACCACCGAGAAGGCATGCTTCGTCAAATCGGAGTGCGGTGAGAAGCAACTGCTGGTGGCGCTCGAGGAATTGTCGCAAAAGCTGACCGGCCACGAAATAGCCGAACCAACAACAGAGCCTGCCAAAAACAATGTGCAGAACAAACAGGCACAGGAAGCGCAAGCTGCGATAGTCGCAGCCCGCCTGGCTCGCCGCCGCAAAGCAGCAGAGCAAGCCAAGGCAAACGAGGCAGCCCAAAACGAAAAGAAGAAGGTACCCCAGCCACCGCTGGTCCGGCGCGCGGGGCAAACCGAGCTGGTCGGTATCTACGACGTAACCATTGGTTTCCATCCAGGCGTGGTCTTTTCCGACCTGGGCGAAACGCTTAGCCTGGATATCGGCGAGGGCAAGGCCGGCGAAGTGAAGATGGGAACCGGAGTGGCACTGGACACCCAGGTTGATTTCAAGCTTAGCGGCCCGCCAAGCGCCATGTACATGGGTGGTTTCGTCCTCTACTACTACGCCAAGGACTCGTTGGACTCCGATGTCGTCAAGTACCTTGCTGCGGGTATGATCATGCGCCTGCATTTCACCTTGTTGCCAAACCTCGAGATACGGCTCAGCACGGAGATCGGCATAGGTTTCCACCTTGGCACTAGCATCCAGCTAGCGGGCGAAACCGATCCGCGCGAGTTCGACGGAGAAATGGGAGGCTTATTCTGCAAGCCGACCATTGAGTTGGCCTGGTATCCCTTGCGCAATTTCGGCGTGCTTCTGGAATTTGGAACGATGTTCGATTTTACTTCGGAAATGAGCGTGGACAACGATACCTATAGTTTCAACCTGCCGCCATTGTTGCTGCTGTCAGTAGGCCTTGAAATCGGAGGCTGAAAGAACTTTTTTCAGCTTCGTCGTTTGATCAACAAGAGAGCCAGAAGGAGAAGCAGGCCGCCCGGGGTTTGGCTAGCGGGTGAGTCCGTACCGCAGCCACAACCGCTGTCTTGGGCACCCTTGCAATCGCTGTCTTCGGCATCGACATAGCCGTCACAGTCGTTGTCGACCGAATCCGCACAACTAGTCTCGCTGTTTTCAGGACGTGCCAGAGGCTCGCAGTTCTGTGCCTGTCCATCGATGCAGGCGGCAACGCTGGTAGCGCAGGCTCCGATACCACAACTCAGATTGCCGAGATCCTCATCGGTTTGCCCGTCGCAGTCGTCGTCGACGGCGTTGCAGGCCTCGTTGGCGCCGGGAAAGACAGCCGCGTTCGTATCATCGCAGTCGTCTCCACCGCAGGTCGCGCTCGAGAACCCATCGCTGTCCGTGTCCTGGCAACCACACTGCAAGTCCTGCCCGCTGCAATCCTGGTCAATGTCGTCTCCGCAGGTCTCCGGCGCGCCCGGGTAAATTCCGGCATCGGCATCGTCACAATCATCCCCGGCGGGGCAATCGGCGTCGATGGCGTTGTGGCCGTCCTGGTCTGCGTCAATGCAGTCGCTGGCGCATACATCGTCCTCGTCGGTCTGCGTATCGCAGTCGTCGTCGATCTGGTTGCAGATCTCGGCCGCACCCGGGTAGACGAGCTTGTTGCCATCGTCGCAGTCGGTGCCCGAAGGACAGCTAACGGCATCCTCGGCGTAGTAACCGTCGCCGTCGGCATCCAAGCAGTTCTCGCAGCCGTTCTCGTCGGTCTGGCCGTCGCAGTTGTTGTCAATCGAGTCGCCGCAGGTTTCCAGTGCGTCCGGGTTGACGGCCTGATTGGCGTCGTCGCAATCGTCGCCGCCACAGGCGTCGCTCTGGTAGCCGTCGCCGTCTGCGTCAGCACAGGCGCAGGCCTCGTCGTGACCGTCACAGTTTTGATCGATGCCGTCCTCACAGATCTCCGCTGCCCCTGGGTGTATGCCGGCCGCAGTGGCGACACTGCAGCCTGGCACCTGCTCGCTGCCGCTGTCACAGCAGTCAGTCGGCGTTGAAAAGCCGTCGTTGTCGTCGTCGGCGCCCCCCTGACAGGGGTCACTGCTAAGCGTCTTGACGATATCGAATTCCTCGATCACGCCCGAGCCGCCGCTGCCGAGCGTCAGGCAGGATGTGCCGGCTATCTGGGCGCGGATGTGCATCACGTTGTTGGCCACAGAGATGACCAGGTAATGGTGCTTGAAAGGCGGATAGACGGCCGCACCTCCGCCGCCCGACACCATGTAGACCGTGCCGTCGTCCACCGAGGCCACGTCCTGATCGTTGTAGCGCGGGCCGTCATGCTCGTAAAGGTGATCGTGCCCGGTCAGCACCAGATCGACGTGGAACTGGTCGAAGACGGGGATAAAGACCGGGTTCTGTCCGTCCTCGTTGCCGCCGTGCCCGCCGACGGAATATATCGGCCGGTGAAAATAAACTATCTTCCACATGCGATCGGTGTTGCTTAGATCATCCACCAGCCAGTCGTGCTGTTTCTGGTACTTGTAGCTCCCGTCGTCCTTGAAGGTCTCGGTCGACAATGCCGCGAAGTGGATGTTGCCATAGTCGAAGGAATAGTAGTCTTCGGTGTTGGTGATCTGGTTGCGCGGCAGGGCCCATATCTTGTTGTAGTTGGCCCCGTCACCCTGACCGGGGCCGTCGTCGTGATTGCCCAGGGCGGCAATCAGTGGAACATCGCCCATGAATGGCTCAGAGTCGTCCAGGAAATCCGACCACTGTCCATCCTGGCTGCCGTCGAGCACCAGGTCGCCCGAGTTGATCACGAAAGCAACGCCTTCATCGGCGACCTTCTGGTAGACCTGCTTCCAGCAACCCGAGGGCAGCCAGTCGAAATCGGGCCGGTTGTCGGCCGCCACGCCGAAGGTGATGGGGGTGCACACATCGGACGGGCCGGTGCGCAGAACGTGATCGGCGCTCCAGTCACCGCTGCCACCTGCCCGGTAGTGATAGAGCGTGTCTGGATCGAGACCCGTCAGTGTCACCTCGTGCACTACGCCGATCGCGCCGCCGGCGTCCGCGGAAGTGCCGCTGGCAGTCATGCCGTAACTGGCATCGGAACCGTACTCGACAATCGAGTCGGCCGGACCGTCGTTCCAGGATACCGTCATGCTGTGAGCCGTATCTCCGGTAAACGAGGTCCGCACCCACTTGGGTGCGGCCAGAACCGTGGCCGGCAAACAGCAAGCGATAAAACTTAGCAGAAAGACCTTGGAAAGAATTCGTCCAGGCATCGAAGCCTCCTTGAGTGACCCCGAACCATGCTAACTCTATTGGTTGTTTGCGGTCAACCAGCGGGCTATTCGTAGCGTAGAGACTCGATCGGGTCCAGGCCCGCCGCCTTGCGGGCCGGAGCTACGCCGAAGAAAACGCCCACGGCCACCGAGAAACCGAAGGCGACCAGCACTATCCAGAGCGTTATCCGGGTTGGAATCTCCGGCACCGCCCAACTGACCATGGCGGCAATTAAAGCGCCGAGCGCAAGTCCAATTCCGCCCCCCAGCATGCTGACACTGACCGACTCGACCAGGAATTGCACCAGGATGTCCCGCCGGCGGGCTCCGACGGCCTTGCGAATGCCTATCTCCCGGGTCCGTTCGCGAACCGAGACAAGCATTATGTTCATGATCCCTATGCCGCCCACCAGCAGGGAGATGCTGGCGATGCCCAACAGCACGTAAGTCATGGTCTTGGCAATATCGTTGAATGTGTCCAGCAGGTCTTCCTGGCTGACTATCGTAAAATCTTCCTTGTGGTTGTGGCGGCCTTTCAGTATGCGGCTGACGTCACTGATAGCGGGCTGCAGGTTCGATTTGTTTGCCGCCTTGACCGAGATCCTCGTCAGGCCCTCCTGGTTGAACATGTCGAGCGCGCAAGTCACCGGAATGTAAGCCACGTCGTCGAAATCGAAGCCAAGCGACTGGCCCTTGGGCTCCATGACGCCGACCACCCGGTAGCGCGAATCGCTTATCTTGATCGCTTGCCCTAAAGGCGAGATGTCCCCGAAAAGTTCCCTTGCGACAGTCTTGCCGATCACGGCCACGCGATGTTTGTTGCTTACGTCTTCCTTGCGGATGAACTGGCCGCTTGCCGCGTTCTGATTGTGAACCGCTGGAAAATTCTCATTGGTACCCATTACCAGAATGTCGCGAGAGACGGACCCTCGCTCGGCGCTGCCTCCGCCGACAACCAGTGGCGCCACTCCCACGATGTTGAGTGAACGTTGTTCTAAAGCGCGACTGTCTCTTAAAGTCAGTTTCCTGACAGTCGTCAATGTACGACCGTGCCCGCGAGTGTCCGATTTTCCCGGAAAGACGAATAAAAGATTGGAGCCCATGCCGGCGAAGATATCAGCCAGGTAGCCGCGCATACCCTCGCCGATTGACACCAGCAAGATCACCGAGGTCACTCCGATGACGACGCCCAGCGTCGTCAAAAACGAACGCAGTTTGTTCGCCCGGATTGAGTCGACAGACACCCGGATCTGCTCGCTAATATTCAATGCCTTGACTCCACTAGGCTAGATCAGCTGCGCGTGCTGCGATCTGCAACGATACTGCCGTCCAGGATTTCCACCTGCCTGGGTGCGAGAGCGGCCACTTCTTTGTCGTGAGTAACCAGGACTATTGTGACTCCCGCTTCGCGGTTGAGTTTCTCAAAAACGTTGGTAATCTCCCGACCGACTTTCTGATCGAGGTTACCGGTCGGTTCGTCGGCCAGTATTATCGACGGGTTGTTGACTAAAGCACGGGCGATAGCCACACGCTGTCGCTCTCCGCCGCTCATTTCGGTTGGACGGTGACTGCTTCGAGCGCCCAATTCGACCTTCTCGAGTGCCGCGATGGCCCGCTGCTTTCGTTCACGCCGTCCGACCCCGGCGTATAACAACGGGAGCGCGACATTTTCGTGTGCGCTCTGGCGCGGCAACAGGTTGAATGTCTGGAAGACGAAACCAATCTTCAGATTACGAATCGAAGCCAGCGCGTCATCGTTCAGATTTGAGACCAGTTTGCCGTCAAGCATGTAACTGCCCGTGCTGGGAGTGTCCAGGCAGCCGATTATGTTCATTAGAGTCGACTTGCCAGAACCGGAAGGCCCGATGATTGCGATAAACTCGCCGCTCTCGACGCGCAGGTCTACCCCTCTTAATGCATGCACCTCGGTGGCGCCCATCTTGTAAGTCTTGGTAATACCGCTGACCTCGATCATCTCAATAAGCTACTTTCTGGCGACTGGCGACGCCAACCAGGCGCACGTTAGCGCCATCAACGAGTCCTTTGGTTTCGAGCGAGACGATTACCCTTTCTCCCTCTGTGAGACCCTCTTCTACCTGCGTCCGTTCCCAGTTGTTCATCCCGGTCTTGATATCGCGCAACTTGGCGCGTCCATTCTGCACGACATAGACTTGCTCGATCTGGTCCTTGCGCATAACGGCGCTGGTAGGGACGTAAAGCACGTCTGCGGCTTTTTTTACGATGATCTCGATATCGGTAGACATGCCGACCTTGAGCTCGGATTTATTGTCCGGCAGGCTGACCTCTACTTCCAGGTGGCGGTTCTGGCGAATATCTTTCAGCACGACCGGCGCGATGTAGCTGAGTTTGCCCATGAAGTGCCGCCCGGGATAGGCGTCGCAATCGACTCTTACCGGCATTCCCTCGCGCAAACGCCCCGCGTCGGCTTCATCTACCGAGGCTACTACTGTAATACTGTCGTCGTTCACAATATCCAAAACCGGCGCTCCCACGACCAGTGATTCGCCGCGTTCGACATGTACGCTCACGATCTGGCCCGAGAAGGGTGCACGGATGAAGGTTTCATCGAGAGCATCGAGGGCAAGATCCTGCGCCGCTTTCAACTGGGCAACATTTGCTTCGGCCGTGGCTACAGTCTCCCGAGCAACATCACACTCCGCCTGCACACGATCGAGTGCCTGGGCAGACAAGACGCCCTTGGCCGAGAGTTTTTTCGAGCGAGAAAGTGACCTTTGGGCAGCTTCGCTCCGTAATATCGCTGAACGTAAAGCGCTCGAGCCGGCCGCCAGGTTGGCCCTAGCCAGGCGTAACCTTGCCCTGAGTGAGGCACTCTCCAACTCGACCAGAAGATCGCCTTCCTTGACTGTAGATCCCCGTTCGACGTGCAATTTGGTGACGCGTCCCATGACGACCGAACGCAGGGCCGCCTGCAGGTTGGCTTTTACCTCACCGGCCTGCAAGGAGGTTACGATCTCCTCAACGTCGCCTCTGGAAACCTCTACCGTTCGCACTTCGATGACATGCTCTGGCAACATTAGCACGACACCCAGCACGACTACGCCTGCCAGCGCGAGTTGCACGGCCCGCCGGAACCACACCTGTCTTCTGGACAAAGCGGGACTCATGCGATCATCACCTCTTCTGACCGAGCAGACTTCAACTACACCCGGCGAGATGTTAGCACAGGCAGTTCAGCTGAGCCAATTTACTGCTGTCAAATTGTCGCTAGACTGTCGCGCGCTGAAATGGCGCTTCCTGATGGGTAAAAGAAACAACCGCGTTGTCTTCGTCCACGAGAACCACTTTTGGCTGGTGAGTGCGGGCTTCTTCTTCACTCATGCGGGCAAAAGTTGCTAAAATTACCTTGTCTCCGGGCTTCACCATGTGAGCCGCAGCTCCGTTTACACAGATTGTGCCGGTTCCGCGCGGCCCGGGAAGAGTGTAGGTCACAAGACGCGAACCGTTGTTCAAGTCCCAGACATGTACTTCTTCGTAAGGCAGCATTTCCGCGGCATCCATCAAGTCGGCGTCAATGGTGATCGATCCTTCGTATTCCAGGTTGGCCTCCGTCACCGTTGCCCGGTGAATCTTCGATTTGAACATGTTTCGATCCAAGATGTTGTCCTCCTCAGATGTGCTCACACGGATGCCGAATGGACCTAAATCTTTGAGCAGGCTGGGAATTCTCAGAAAACCGGTCCCGGTCACTCGCGGATCCAGGCGCGGCCGACAATCGCGTGGGCCGTTTCTTCCGGTCGTGGCCTCCTGAAAAAGGTAGACCCGACCAGCGATTGGAAATATAGATTATTTCAGGTAGATTGTCAAGGCAGATTAGCATGGAATCATATTCGAGCGAAAAACCGGGATGCCTGTTGACCATAGTGCTTGCGGTACTTTTGTGTCTCACACACAGCGGATGTGAAAACCGCAAGGAAAACAAAGAGGGGACGATTCAGATACACAAGATATACGAGCGGCTAAAGATCGACGGCAAGCTCGACGAATCAGCATGGAACCATTCCGCCCGAACCGGGGTCTTCCGTAGATTCGACGGCCAGGCGGCTGCCCAGCAGAGCACCGAGGCCATGCTCTGCTGGGACGATAAAAATCTTTACCTGGCATTTGTCTGCCGTGACCGCGACATCACAAGCAGCTACAAGCACCGAGACGAACCGCTTTACTTACAAGAAGCGGTAGAGCTATTTTTGGATCCTGACTCGGACAGGAAAGATTACATGGAATTCGAGGTCAGTCCGGCGTCAGTGACCTTCGACGCGTCTTTTTCGGCTCGCCGCACAGGCATGAAGTTAAGCTTTAACCCACAAATGCAAGTATCCGTATTAATAGATGGTACACTGAATAACAGTAGCGACGAAGACATTTCCTGGACAGTCGAGATGGCCATTCCCTTCGATCAGATGACAGGAAGAGGGCGCAGGCCGCCACGGGCTTCAGACTGTTGGCGGATGAATATGTTCAGACTCGATGTGAGCAAGAATCAAAAAGAGGCATCGGCCTGGAGACCGACCAAGGGTGATTTTCATGATCTTTCCGCCTTCGGAACCATATGTTTTTCACAGTAACGTCCGGAACGTTCTTGTCGCCGGTTGTTTATTGCTTCTGACAACTTGCGTAACAAGCCGTCCAAGGCTCAGCTCCGCAGATCTTGGTGCCATCAGCCTGCCGGATACGGGAGGACACAGGTTGTCCCTTTCAGCCTGCCACGGGAAAGTCACGTTGTTGGACATTTTCGTGACCTGGTCGCAGGCTTCAATGGCCGCAATACCCGGATATGCCAATCTGTATCGAAAATACCATTCGCGAGGGCTGTGCATGATTGGCATCGCACTCGATGATCTCGGCCTGAATGTGGTAGCACCCTTTGCCGCCGGGATGGATATTCCTTATCCGGTGTTGCTGGCGGATGAGAGGATCAAGAACGGATCAAGCCCGTTGGGCAATCTCTCGGTCACTCCGCTTCTGATGCTGTTCGAAAAGAGTGGGCGCCTGACGAGGGTGATTGCCGGTTTCGTCGATCCCAGGCTAATCGAGAAGATGATTTTGGAGCTACTGTAATTTGCCTGGTGTCATGGCTTATCCTATTGAAAGTCACGCCGTTTGTGGTAGGATTCCGAGCCATGATAGAGACAATCATTCGCGGCGGATTCATGATGGTGCCCATCCTGCTGGGCTCGGTCCTGGCTTTGACCATCGTCATAGAGCGATTGTGGTTCATGCAAAGATCGCGGGTGCTCCCCGAGGCTTTCCTGGCCCGCATGGGCGAAATGATGAGATCCGGCCGTAAGGCGGAGGCGCTTTCGGCCTGCAGGGAAAACGACTCTATCATCGCCCGCGTCCTGACAGCAGGATTGGAAAACTCGCAAAGGCCAAGGGCCGAGATACAAGAATCGTTGCAACTAGCCGGTCGCGGCGAGAGTTCGCTCTTGTCCCGCTGGGTAGGTGCCTTGGGAGCAATTGCCGCTCTGGAGCCGCTGATGGGATTGCTGGGCACGGTTCTGGGTCTGATCGAGGCCTTTCGCGAGGTTGAAAAGCTGAAGGTGGTTGGTAATCCAAGCATAGTCGCCGCTGGAGTATGGCAGGCGCTAATAACAACCGCCGCTGGTTTGATCATAGCCATACCGACCTATGCCATGTATCGCTACTTCCGGGCCAGAGTCAAAGGCCTGGTTATGGAAATGGAGCAGAGCGCTTTCTCTGTCTTGCAACACATGACCGCGGAGCCTTCAGCCACTTTCGAAGCGGAGAATGACAAGTGAATTTCATGCAACCCGAAGACAGTGACGAGGAAATCACGCTCGAGATGACTCCCTTGATCGATATGGTATTCCAGTTGCTGATTTTCTTTCTTCTAACGACCACATTCGCAATAAACGTAAAGGAAGGAGGGCTCGAAGTCGACTTGCCGCGGGCAAAATCGGCTCAGATCCCGTCGATGGCTCGGCATATGGTGATTGCCATCCTGAAGGACGGTCGAATCGTGGTTGGGGGAGAGGAGATGTCGACAGAAGCTCTCCGTGAAAAACTGGTCAAGGTGCACAAAGACAATCCGCAGACTATGATAATCGTTCAGGCGGACAAGACCGTCGAGCACGGAATCGTTGTCAAAGCCATGGACATGGCCGCGACGATAGGTCTCAAACACCTGGCCATTGCAACCGTCGAAGAGTAAAACCACAGTGAGTTACGGTGCGAAGGTTTCTTTTCTACTGGCCCTGGCTTTAGCCCTGGGATTCATTGCTTACACCCTCCTGGGACCCGGCGGGGGAGCAAAGCGCGCCCAACTCGAGGCCGAACTTCAGCGAATTCAAGGGGAAAACAAAAAGCTCCAGGAGGAAAACCGACGTCTTTCTCTTCAGGCAAAAGCACTACAGGAGCGTAACGACTTCATCGAGAAGACGATCCGCGAGGAACTCGGCTTGATCAGGCCTGATGAACTGATTCTGAGCATGCCACCCGCAGGCCAGGGCGACTGTAAATCTAACACAGAAAAAGTCAGTGGCGCTCGGCAGGCAGGCGCTGCCCGCGCTGACGCGGGATTTCCGGCCAAACGCGGTGACGCAGGCCCCCGCGGAGGACATCTCGACAAATGAGTCTCGGTAGACAACTGGGCAGAGGCCTGACCTGGTTCGAACGATTTGTACTCGTCGAGACCGTCGGGGCGGGTTTTGCCGTAATGTTGTTTTTCGGGCAATTCGAGACCGTCAGCATTCCACAGCTAATTATCACAGGCGCACTGGCTTTTGTTCTGGCTGTCAGGTTGTTGCGCTTTTTACGACACTACTATTCCGAGGACGACAAGCGCGAGCCGTACAAGACCGAGACCTTCCAACTCGAACTCATTCTTTTGTGCGCGACGTATCTCTTTATCGACCTTTCCGGAGGCATCGCCAGCCCGTTTTACCCGGCGCTTTATGTTCTGCTGGCGGCGGCCGGAGGATTCGACTCTTCGAACCGCAACAGGCTGGCAATCGTTTGTGCTGCCATCTTGTTTGAATTCTTGACATATTTTGGAAGGACCCAACCAGGCCGTTTCGTGGACTACAGCGTTCACATTGCCGCAATTGCGGCCTTTCCCATTCTGATAGTCACTTTTGAATCCGCCTGGACTGAGTTGGTGCGCCGAAGACATGAAGAGGAGAAGAAGAAATTTCAGGAAGAAGTCGAGAACGACGCCAAAGAGTACCGCATGAGCGGCATGATGTCGGTCGAAATTGATACACCGCGCGAAAAACGCAAACAGGACCTGACCAGAAGCTCGATCAAACAGATAAATAGCAGCATGAGAAATCTTTTGGGCGTGATCGAAGGCGCGTTGAGGCCGCACATTGTGGCCGTATTTTGGCTTTCGACTGATGACAGGTATGTCACATTAAAGGATTGTCTGCCTACCAAGCACAGCGGCCTGCTGCGCCCCGGGCCCATGGAATCAGGTACGGGCCTGATAGGCGCGATACTCAAAAGCAAGGAGCCCCTTGTCAGAAGCAACCTGCGTAAAACGGATCGTGGCATCACTTATTACAAGGAGAAGGCGCCGATCACCAAGTTCATCGGGGTTCCGTTGTTCGAAGGAGAAAAACGCCACATGAGGGGAGTCTTGTTGGCTGATCGCAAGGTCGACGTCGCCTTCGGTGAAGACGATGAAAGACTGATGCAGGCCGCAGCAGCCGAACTAATGCGCACAATCAGCACCGAAGAACGGCTGAACAAGATCGATCTATTGAGAAACGAGGCTCGGGAAATGTACGGCACGACCGAGAACATGATCTCGAGCAATACAGTGCTGGACGTCGCCGAGGGGATATCCGAATCTTTGTTGCACTTGTTCGAAGGAGCCGATTTTTCGGCGGTCGTGCTCGAGGAGGAAGGAAACACGCTGATCGTAAAGGCCGTGGCTTGCACAAAAAGCTTCACGCAATGGAAAAACGAGCACTTGGCAAGCGAAATCAGGGACAACCGCAACCTGTGTTCGCTGGCAATGCGCCAGGGTCTGATCTTGCCCGACAAGCCTCTTGCCAAGAGAAGCAGCAGTCAGAACAAAGTGTTCGGTGAGAAGTGGGATCCGCTGGGCTTGAACTCCGTCAAGGTGGCTCCGCTAAAGACAACCAAACTCCAACAGGGTTCGATCGGAGCGTTGGTTGTAGGCAGCACCAAGCAGACGTTTTTTCACCAGAGCGGAAGCCGGGCTGAAGATATCAGACGCAACCTCGAGACGATTTCCAACATTGCAGTGCTTGGCATCCAGTCCGCCCGGAGATTCGAGCTTCTAGAAAAGCTGGCTACCACCGATAATTTGACCTCGCTTCTGAACCGCGGGCGTTTTTTCGAGATCATGGAAGAGGAGATAGCCGCAGCCAAGAGGTACGAAAGGCCTCTCACTTTCATGATTGCCGATGTGGATTTTTTCAAAAAAGTCAACGATACATATGGCCATCAGATGGGTGACGAGGTTCTTTGTCGGGTGGCGCGCGTGCTGATGGAGGTCGCCCGCACAACTGATCGGGTCGGCAGAATCGGTGGAGAGGAATTCGCCATATTGCTGCCCGAGACCGACCGCGCTGGAAGCCTGTTGCTGTCCGAGAGATTCCGGGAGGAAATTGCCGCGCAGTCATTCAAGCACGAGGGAAAAGAATTTTCCATCTCGCTGTCTTTGGGATTATGCTCCCTACCGGAATTCGCGCGGCACGAGCAGGAGCTTATCCAGAGGGCCGACCTGGCGCTTTACTTTGCCAAAGAACACGGACGTAACCAGTCGGTGCACTACGCCGACATAAAGGATCACGACGATCCCGGGGGTCAGACATGAAAAAGAACTTCATCCTCGACACAAACGTGCTGCTTCACGATCCGCAGGCAATTCTGGCTTTCGGAGACAACGATGTTGTTATTCCCATATATGTGATCGAGGAGATAGACCGTTTCAAGCGTGATCTTTCCGAACTGGGGCGTAACGCCAGAGTTGTCGGCCGTTATATCGACGAGTACAGAGTTAACGGCAAGCTTAGCCAGGGCGTGGATCTGCCCGGTGGAGGCAATCTGCGTGTGCTGTTCGCCTCCCGCAAGCTCCCTGATGAAATGGGTCTTGGGCAAAAGATGGATCACAAGATCCTGGCTGTAGCCGTCGAGCTCAAGGAGAAAGAAGCCGACAAGCCTGCCATCTTCATCACCAAGGACGTCAACCTGCGTATCAAGGCCGACGTGCTGGGAGTCACTGCCAGGGACTACGACACCGAAAAAGTTGCCGTTGACGAGATATACACCGGTTTTTCGCAGATTCAGGTGGCGGGTGAAAAAATAGATACCTTCTTCAAGGAGGGTAGACTTCCGGTGGATGAGCTTCCAAATGAAGATATCGTAGCCAACATGTTCCTGCACCTGAAGGACCCCGCCGATGAGAACCACAGCGCCTTGGCCAGGGTTGACCCAGCCGGAAAAGAAGCCTGCGGAATTCGCAAGGTTCGCGGCGGAGTATGGGGTGTGCAGCCGCGCAACCGGGAGCAGACTTTCGCCATGGACCTGCTTCTGGATGATCGTCTAAAGCTGGTCACGCTGGCCGGCAAGGCCGGAACAGGCAAGACTTTGCTTGCCCTGGCCGCCGGACTTTACAAGACGGCCGAGGAGGGCGAGTACCAGCGATTGCTTGTCTCGCGCCCCATTTTTCCAATGGGCAAGGATATCGGTTTTTTGCCAGGCGACGTCGAGGACAAGTTGAACCCATGGATGCAGCCGATTTACGATAACGTGGATTTTTTGTTGAACCTCTCGGGAAAAGACAAACGTCGAGGCCGGAGCTACCGCGAACTGATGGACATGGACATGATCGAGATCGAGCCGATCACATATATCCGCGGACGGAGTATTCCTTACCAATTCATTGTGATCGACGAGGCGCAGAATCTCACCCCGCACGAGGTCAAGACGATCATCACCCGGGCCGGTGAAAGCACCAAGATCGTCTTGACCGGCGACTTGTACCAGATCGACAATCCTTATGTGGATTCTTCTAACAACGGGCTGTCTTACATCGTCAATCGTTTCAAAGGCCGTACGATAGCGGGGCACATCACTCTCAGGAAAGGCGAACGCAGCGAGCTTGCCGAACTGGCCAGCGACCTGCTGTGATGAATCTTGGAGGAGTCATGAGTCCGGTTGATAAAGCGGTCAGGGTGCAGGCATTTATCCAGGGACGAGTGCAAGGCGTTTGCTACCGTTGGGCGGCACGAGACGAGGCTAAGTCGCTCTGCACCGTCGGCTGGGTCAGGAACCTGCCCGACGGCAAAGTAGAGTTGGTTGCCGAGGGGCCTCGATCGGCACTTGAGAAACTGGTTTCCTGGTGCCACGCTGGACCCCCGGCGGCGCAAGTCAGCGAAGTGAAGTTGGATTGGCTCGAGCCGACGGGCGAGTTTTCGGAATTCTCCATTCGCTACTGAGTCTGGCTGGGAGGTAGATATGATCACACGGCGAACCACTTTGATTTGCCTGGCCTTTTGTTTCGGCCTGGGCTCAAGCGCACGTGCCACAGGCAATTTCAGCGCGTTGCACGAGGTGATCCGCCATTATCAAGTGGCTTTCGTGGGAAGGGCCAACCTCGAGGCGCTCCTGTTCGGGGGCTTGGGCGGCCTGAAACGTGCGGTTCCCAGTTGCGAGATTAGCCTGCTGGCGACTCCTTTTCGCTATTTGGTCCGGGCAAAGTCGAAGACACTGAAGATAGACCGGACGGCGACATCCAGCTACGCCGGACTGGAAAAGGCGCTCGCTCAAGCGGGAAAGCTTGTTGAACAGGCCGGCCTTTCCAAAGATCACCGGCGACTTGAACACAAAATGATTCGCGGAATGACCGAGTGTGATGGAGATCCCTGGACTGTATTCCTCGAGCAAAGCCTATACAGCAGGCTGCTTGATGATGGTACGCAAAAGATGGGCGACGTTGGCTTGCTTGTTGAGCCGCATGCTATGAAGCTTTCCGTACTTGATGCCAGCCCCGACATGCCGGCCTACAAGGCCGGGATCCGGGTCGGCATGGAGGTAGACAACGTTGCCGGCAGGCCTGCGGGAACCTTGGAAGAATTGGAGGCGCTGGCACTGATGCGCGGAAAAATCGGCAGTCGGGTAGAGCTGCAGGTTGAAGGAAAGAAATACAGTCTCGAAAGGGCACCGGAGCCCAAGCGCAACATCACGGTAGATCCGCCTGTCGACGGAATAGCCGTGGTTCATCTGCTCAACTTCCGCGCCGGCACAGGAGACAGGCTTAGTGGCGTCATGCGCAAACTGGCATCCATGGGTATGCATGCAATGATCCTGGATCTGCGTGGCAATCCGGGGGGACTGCTGACCGAGGGGACCAAGGTAGTCGGACTGTTTATCGGTGGAGGCAAGGTCGTAAGTGTGGTTGGTCGTAACCACCTGAGAACCGAAGTGGAACAAAGCCCTCAACCCGGCCCCTACAGGCAACTGCCACTGGTTGTGCTCACAGACCACCGTTCGGCAAGTGTCTCGGAAATTGTGATCCTTGCTCTAAGAGATTACGGGCGCGCCAAGATCGTGGGCTCGAAAACCCTGGGCAAGGGCACCGTTCAAGTGATCATGGAGCTTATAGACGGTTCGGCTCTGAAAATATCAACTGGCAGATACTATTCACCCAAGGGCAGCCCGCTTTATGAAGGTGTCGAACCCGATGTCAACCTGGCCTGGGATGGTAATGGAAAGGACATACAGCTGATAAAAGCCAAAGAGATTATTTCAAAACTCGCGAAAAGAAAATAACCCGAAAGCAGAGGTGCGATATGAAGAGCCTTGCGACTTTGGCAACCTATGCAATGTTGGTTTTTTTACAGCCGGGTCAAGCTCGTGCTTTGAGCGCTGAAGAAATCCTGAAAAAGATGGACGCGGCGGAGTACGCGGCCAAAGATACGATTGCCGTCATCACCATGGAACTGGAAGAACAGGATGGTCGGACATCTAAGCGTAAAATGAAAATGTACCAGAAAGGCGCTGATAAGCGTTTGATCCAGTTCGAGAGTCCGGCCGACGTCAAGGGCATTGGTTTTCTGGACATCGACGGTAAAATGTACGTCTACCTGCCGGCTTTTCACAAGATTCGCAGGATTGCAGGCAGCGTCAAGAACGAAAATTTCGCCGGCACTGATTTCGCCCATGATGATCTGAGCAGCGAGCGCTTCAACAAGAGGCTCCAGGCCACAGCAATGCGAGACGAGGGCGATCATTTTGTGCTCGAAACCAGAGAAAGAGACAAGGACTCATCTCGTTACTCCAAGCTCGTATTCAAGGTTCGCAAGAAAGATCTCATGTTCGACTCGGTAGAGTACTACGACAAGTCAGGCAAGCTTTGGAAAGTGTTCAAGCGAAGCCAGTTCAAACCGGTCGGCAAATACATGCAAAGTTACTTGGCTGAAATGGCCGATCTCAAGAAGAAACACAAGACTCGCATGATCGTCGATTCGATCAAATGCGACTCTGGCCTGAGTGATCGCAGGTTTTCCAAGCGGCAATTGAAGCGCCTGTAACACACGGGACGCCGGAGAATGACGGCCTTCGTGAGACGCCCGGAATGCTGCTTGCTGGTGATGCTTTTTACGATCTCTCCGGCAGCCCTTGCGGATATGCAGTTGAACGGTGTAATCGCAACCGAGAATTACCTGGGCCTGAAGAATGCCGAGTTCTACAATTTTCGCAATGCAAACCTCTTGCGACTCAAGATCAAGGCCAATCCTTCCGAACAAGTTGCCGCCTTGGCCGACATCGAGTTGCGCAATACGAATTTCACGGCTGTGCAAACGATATCCGACCTGTGGGACAGGGGTTCGGTGGATCCAGTCAGTTGGAGGATAAACGAGGCCTATCTGGACATCTACGGATTTCTTTTCAACAGCGACGCTGTGACATTGGACATCAGGGCAGGCAAGCAAAACATTGCCTGGGGTGAAGCCGATGGCTTCAATCCGACCAACAACTTCGACCCCTACAATCTCGAAAATCCACTGGACTTCAAGGAGCACCTCGGCAACGTTGCTTTGCGAGCCACTTTCACTATTGCCGACGAGTTGCTCACGGTCGAGGGCGTTGTGGCCCCTCGTTTTTTACCCGCGGTGCTGCCGGTGGAACTATTCATCGGAGACAATCCGCTCGACAATCCGCTGGTGCCGGCGATCGACCCAAAGATGCTGGCTTTACTCGAGAGCCTGAACACCGACCTGGTAGGTCCGGACAACGACGCCATTCACACTATCGATCCCGAGTGGAATGCGGGAAACACCATGGCAGGAACCAGGCTGAAATGGTCGCTTTTAGACGTCGACATGTCGCTCAGCTATTTTCACGGGCGCGACAGCATTCCGGTCCTGGGTGCCAGCCAGGGTGTATTCGCTTCATCGACGGAAGATGGCTGTCCGATTGAGGGCCGAGGATGTCTGATCATTACCGGCGTTGAACTCGTTTTTCCTGAAATGGACGTTCTCGGCTTCGATTTTCGCGCAGATGTGTGGGGTATCGGCGTCTGGGGTGAGATGGGCCTTGTTTTCCCGCATAGCTTGGTAGCTGTCACCACAGTCGCCGGCGGAGAGATGGCGCGTATCAACGTTGTTGACGATCAACCGTTCACCAAGTGGACGCTGGGAGCCGAGTATACGTTCGTCGGGGGTTGGTATCTAAACCTGCAGTGGGTACATGGTTTTTTCACCGAGCATAGCGGTCACGACCTGCATGACTACCTCTTTTTGGTATTCAGAAAGAGCCTGCTGAACGAACGTCTTAAACTCGAGTTGGCTCTGGGTGGCGAACTTGACGCGACCCGCGGGCGAAACAACCTGGCCGGACTGCTGGAAGCGACCATTGCCTATCAGCCGTTTGACGGGGCGGAAGTCCTTATAGGCTATGTCATGACGCGCGGGGAGAGCGGAACAAGCCTGGAAATGTTCGAGCCGCTCGACCAGGTATTTCTCAGGTTCAAGGCCGAGTTCTGAGGACGGTGCAATGGAAAGTTTTGCCCGCTGGGTGATCCGTCATCGTTTGGCCATTGTCATCCTGGTGGTCTTGTCGACGGTAGCGGGAATCGTCTCGATTGTGAAGTTTTCCAGAGTGGAAAGCGACATCAGCAAATTTCTGCCGCCTGAAGATCCGGTAGTCGTCCGCTTCAACCGGGCCGGCGAGCGCTTTGGTACTATTGCCGTTGCCATGGTGGCCGTGGAGTCAGATGATCTCTTCAGCGTGCCGGGGCTCGAACGCATCAAACGCCTGACCGACTCATTCAAGAAAATCCCTGGCGTCTCATGGGTCGTCAGCCTGACCAATGTCGATGACGTCAAGCAGACAATCGTAGACGGTGAGAAGGCCGTCAGTGTGCAAGGACTGCTGCCGAATGACGCCATTCCCAAGGACTCCGCCGATTTGAAGAAGCTGCGTGCTTACGTTTTGTCGCGCGAGCGTCTGGTCGGCACAGTCGTGAGCCAGGACGGTCGAATAGCCAATCTGGTGGTCAATATCGGGGCCGATGCCGACAGGGTCGAAGTCGCACGAGCCCTCGAGAAGGCCGCTAAACGGGCTGCGCCCGGCAGGCGCCTGTACTTCTCTGGATTCCCATTCTGGATGAAGACAATGTCCGACATGATCCTGGGAGATATGACCATCCTGGTTCCTATCGTCACCCTGGTGATCATCATCATCTTGCTCCTGTCATTCGGCTCCCTGCGTGGAGTCTTATTGCCCTTGGCGACGGTCCTGATCAGCTCGGTCTGGGCCATGGGGCTCATGGCGGCTTTGGATATTCCCATCACGACCCTCTCGAATACCGTGCCGGTCCTGTTGATTGCTTTGGGAACGGCATATGCCATACACTTGTTACATCGCTACAACGAGGTCGCAGTCGCAAATGTTCGCGGCAACGAGTTGATCGGATCCGCCATGGCCGACGTAATGTTGCCAATCTGCATGGCCGGCCTGACTACCGTTATCGGTTTCTTGTCGTTTTTGACTTCGAGTCTTGTGTTCATCCGCCAAACCGGGGTGATAGCAGCCTTCGGCATCTTTGCAGCAATGTTGATCGCCTTGACTTTTCTTCCGGCGATTTTGTCCTGGCTAAAGCCGAAAAATGCGCCGACAGCCAGAAACAGCAAGATCTTGTCTGCCCTTGCAACTATGGCCGACCAGGTCGGACCTGCAATCATCCGCAAGCGCAGGATGCTGCTGCTTGTCTCGGCAATAATTGCAGTTGTGGCGGT
>Ga0315535_1000289_pt1 | contig 35307 bp, 28 predicted proteins | sample SalMarSW160220MG_2_FD_203092 | JGI IMG/M metagenome (GOLD analysis project Ga0315535, IMG submission 203092) | Salt marsh sediment microbial communities from the Plum Island Ecosystem LTER, Massachusetts, United States - Salt Marsh Sediment SW1602-20 ... | reverse complement strand
CTCCCTTCAACACCAGGCTGAGCATGCCGCCGAACCCCGACAGCAGCTCCCGCGCGAGCGCGTGGTCGGGGTGGCTTTCCAGGCCCGGGTGGAAGACCCTCTCCACCAGGGGCTGCGCCTCGAACCACCGTGCCAGCTCCAGGGCATTCTCGTTGTGTCGACCCATGCGCACGTCGAGCGTACGTATGCCGCGGTCCAGGAGCCAGCATGCGTGCGGGTCGATGGCAGGCCCGTACAAGCGGGACACGCGCGTGACCTCCGCGATGAGCTCGGCCGGGCCCGCCACCACTCCAGCGATGAGGTCGGAATGGCCGCTCAGGTACTTCGTCGCGCTGTGGATGACCACATCCACACCCAGCTCGGCCGGTCTCAGGTTCACCGGAGACGCAAAGGTGGCATCCATCACCAGGACGATGCCCCGCTCCCGGGCCAGCTCGGAGAGGGGGCGCGGGTCGACGATCCTCAGCGTGGGGTTCGTGGGTGTCTCCACGAAGAGCACCCGCGTCTTCGGACGCAGCGCCCCGCGCCACGTTCGCCCTCCGTCCGGCTCCACGAATGTGGTCTCGACACCACGCCTGGGCAGCTCCGTCCCGAGCAGGGACTGCGTCGCCCCGTACAGCAGCTTGGACGCCACAATGTGATCGCCGCTCGTCGTGAGCGCCAGCAGGGTCATCGCCGTCGCACCCATACCGCTGGCCAGCACCGTGGCCGCCTTCGTGCCCTCCAGTGCGGCTACCTTGCGTGCCAGCGCTTGCTGGTTCGGATTGTTGCCATACCGGCTGTAGAGGAGCTCTCCATCCGAGGGCTTGCCCCACAGGAACGTCGCGCTCTGGACGAGGGGAGGCACCACGGGGGCGCCCGGCTGGCGGGCGGATTCTCCTCCGTGGATTCCCAGGGTGGAGGAGCCCGGACGGTTGCGTGACGGGAGGTCTGAGGACATGGGAAGGCACGGTTGAACGAGGGTCTCGGTCGTTCCGGACGCCAAGGTAGAGCGCCGGCGGCGGCGGCGCGAGGCGTCGCTTCCGAACGTCCCCGGAGACTCCAGGCGGCCGCCGGACGTGTCCGGAGAGGCCGCCCGCAGGCCCGCTGAACTGCCCGGACAGGCTCCTACAGCAGGTGGGACACGAGGCGGCTCAAGGCGTGCCATCGCCCGGTGATGGGACTCTGGAAAGCCAGATGCCGATGGACCAGGCGCTCCAGCGCGTCCCGCCCGTCGCGGCCGGGAAGGGCCTCCGTGACATCCTCGCCGGCCAGGAGCCCCCTGTCCTCCAGGACCCGCCAGGTTGCGGCCTCCGCTGGCGTGGTCGCCCCGAGGAGCTCGAATCGTCCCTCGTCGGTCTGGGCCACCGCCGCCAGCCCCTGCCTCGACAGCACCACCTCGATCTGGTCCCGGTGGGGTTCCCGCACGCCGCGAAAGACGAAGAAGGTCCCGGAGCCTCCCGGACCCTGGGAGCGCTGGACGAGCTTCGCCACCACCTCGTCGGCGCAGGAGAAGTCCAGCACCGTGACCTCGGAGAGGTCGATGAGGGACAGCGACATCTCTCCCGTCTCGCCGAGCCGCGCCTCGATGGCCATGCGCACGGCGCGGCCCGTCGGCCGCGTCACCAGGTGGGAGTGCAGCGAGGCGACGGTCTTCTGCAGGAGGTCGCCTACGTCGATGGCGATGGGGTCCACCGGGCGCTCGCTCATCCCGCGCCTTCCGGGCTCCCGGCGGCCCTGGCCGGCAGCACGATGCTGATCTGGGCTCCGGGAAAGGGGGCCAGGCCGTCGACGAGAGGCGGGGTGTCGTCCCACTCGGGAACCTGACCGATGCGGGCGCTGCCGCTGCGGATGGTGATGGCGCCGTTCCACCGCTGGACCTGCCGCCGGATCTGTTGGATCCCCTGGCCGCGCCCCGAGTCCGGGAAGCGCGTGAGGCCGTGCAGGAAGGCTGCCTCCAGGGCCGTGGCGTCGCTCCACCGATCGCCGTAGCGCGCCGCGTGCTCGCTTCCCAGGGAGCCCCTGAACCCCCTGCCGAGGTCCATGACCGAGATGACCACCACCCACCGCCCCAACCGCCTCGACCAGTTGTACGCCTGGGCGGCCACCCACCCCGGCGACTCGGCGTGCTCGATGATGTTCTGGCAGACCTCGGAGAGGATCACGCTGAACTGGACGACCGAGGCGGCCGGGTAGCCCAGCCGCGACGCCAGGATGGCCCCGGAGCGCGACTGGACCCGGTTCACCACCTCGTGGACGTCCACGTTCGCCCGCACGGGCGTGATCTCCAGGAGCACGTCGGAGGATCCACCACTCCGGCGTGGAACCCGGTCATCGAACTCGAAGATGCTCCGGGCCTCCTGGAAGAAGCCCATGCGGGAGAGGTATCCCAGGACGTCCGGATTCTCCGGAAGCTCCAGGCGTGGCAGCGCCCCGGTACGCTCACCGGCGACCGCGCCACCGGTGAGCAGGCCCAACATCCCGTTGGGATCCACCCATCGCACGTGCCGCCCGTCGAAGAGAGCACGCCCCGTCGGGGCCTCCGTGACACGATCGAAGAAGCCGTCCACGCTCTGGCCGTCGAGGGACCCGGGAATTGTGATGACCTCCACGACCTCACTCCTCCACGCCCGAGAGCTGGCCGCGGAGGTGGCGAAATAGACCCCGCGCGCCCCGGTGCTCCACGTTTCGCGCCGCGAGCCGATTGGCTTCGTGCATGGCCACCTCCAGCCCGTCACCAGCCAGCAACCTGGAAAAGAAGGTAGCACCCCACACGTCCCCACACCCTGTGGGATCTCCCACCGCCGGCGCCCCCTCCCGGCCCACCAACCCGCTGCGGGCCGAGGTGGGCGCCTCCAGAGGCCGACGGCGGCGCCACGTGTCCGGGTCGGCCTCGAAGTCGCCACTGGCGACGTACGCGGCGCCCCGCGGCCCCAGGGTCACCGCCAGGAGCTTCAGGTGCGGGCCGAGCGCCTCGGCCGCGAGGTGCCAGGGGTCCCCCGTCGCCACGCCCAGGAGCGCGAACTCGTCCTCGTTCATCTGGACGCTGTCGAAGCAGCGCAGCCAGTCGCGCCACCCCTGGAGCGCCTGCGGCACGCGAAGCCCGGTGACGTTCATCCCCAGGAAGAGGGAGTGCAGGTCCGCATAGGTGGGCCCGGAGTATCCTGCGCGCAGCGCCATGGCGGTCACCAGCGCCATCTCGAAGCCGGAGATGAAGTTCACGTACAGGGCGTCGCACATCTCCACGAGGGGCGCCAGCTCGGGCCATCTCCACGGCGGCACGCCACCGCTGAGGCGCTCGGCTCGCCGCTCCGCCGAGGAGTAGCGGAGCTCCACCCTGTTGTTGGGCTCGGGTACGACCACCAGGCCCGAGACATCGAGGCCGGGGATCTCGCGCAGGAAGCGGTAGGCGTCCTCCGCCAGGTCCCTCCCGACCTTCACGATGGGAAGGATGCTCCACCGCACCGGCAGCGCGGCCCGCAGCGCCGAGAGCGCGTAGGCGATGCCCCCCCACTCCTCGACGGGCTCCACCCGCCCGTCGCGATCCAGGATCCGATCCCAGACCAGAGTCCCCACGACGCCCACGGTGCGCCGCTCCACCGCGTCAGCCCGCCTGTCGGCCCGCGAGGAAGAGACCCGCTGCCCCGATGACCCCGGCGGTGTCGGGAAGCTCGCCGGGAACGATTCGGCACGCGCGCTCCGCCACGGGGAACGCCCGCTGTCGGACCTCGGCACGGAGGGGGTCGAACAGGTACGCGCCGGCCCGGGTGACACCGCCGACGATGACCACCATCTCCGGGTTGAGGATGTTCACGAGGTTGGCGATCCCGGCGCCGAGGATCCTGGCTGTCTCCTCCATCACTTCGCGTGCGTACGCGTCGCCGTGGACGACCGCCTCGTACACCGTCGCCGCCGTGATCGTCGCCGGATCACCCCCGGCGAGCTCCGAGAGAGTGGACACGGCCCCCCTCTCCACCCCCTCCCGTGCGCGTGCCGCGATGTTGGGCCCGGAGGCGTACGCCTCCAGGCAGCCGCGGTTGCCGCACTTACACGGCCGTCCCTCGACATCGATGGTCATGTGCCCGACCTCGCCCGCCGTCGAGGACGCGCCGTGGACGAGCCGACCGTCGAGGACGACGCCCCCGCCGATCCCCGTCCCCAGCGTCACCCCCACGAGGGAGCGGACGCCCCGCCCCGCCCCTTGCCAGTACTCGCCCCACGTGGCGCAGTTGGCGTCGTTGTCGAGGTGCGCCGGAAGGTCCACCGCCGCGGACAGCCGCTCCCTCAGAGGGAAGTCCTTCCAATCGAGGTTGAACGGCTCGAGGACGACGCCGGCCTCCAGATCGAGGGGGCCCGGGCATCCGATACCGATGCCCGCCACGTCTCGACGCCGGCTGTCCACCTTCCCGAGGCCCTCCGAGATCACCTCGTCCACCATCGTGGCGATGTCCGCGACGGCCCCTTCCGCGTCACCCATGGACGCGGTGGGGGCCGACCGCAGCCCAACGGCTCCCTCTCCATCGGCGCGGACCAGCCCGACCACGACGTTGGTGCCGCCGATGTCCACACCCACCGCCCAGGACCGGCTCACGCGCTCCCCCCGTCGAGGAGGGATTCGGCCGTGGCCACGACGTCTTCGATGGCTATGAGATGCATGCACTCCTCATGAGCTTCTTGAAGCAGTGTACCCGCTCCGGACCGCGGACACTGGTTGCGAAAGCACGGCTTGCACGGGAGCGGTGCCCCGGTCACGCGCGCATCCCGCGCTCCTACCGGCCGGACCTCCGCAGGGTCGGAGGAGCCCCAGAGCGTCACGGTGGGGACGCCCACCGCGCCGGCCAGGTGCATCGGCCCGGTGTCGTTCGTCACCACCAGATGGCATATGGAGAGCAGCGCCGCCAGTCCCGGGAGGTCGGTGGCTCCACCTGCGTCCAGCGCTCCGGGTACACCCTCGGCCACCGTGCGCGTCAGATCCCGCTCGCCGGGCCCCCCGAGAACCACGATGCGGACGCCCCGGCGGGCCAGGGCGGCGCCCGCCTCGACGAAGCGCTCCGCCGGCCACCGGCGAGCCGGAGCGTTCGAGCCGGGAAAGAGGCCCACCACCGGTGCCCCGCCACCGAGCCTGTCCCGCCACGTGGCGGCCTCGGCGCCGGGGGGCGTCAGTGGGTGGTTGCGCGCCTCCGTGTCCGGATCCTGTCCCATGAGGAGCTTGTACTGGTTGATGCGATGGCGCCCCCGGAGGGCGCTCCGGGGCACCGGGTCCGCCAGCAGCCAGGTGCGCGCATCGCCCATGGTCCCCCTCAGGTGGGCGACGCCGCCCCAACGGAAGAGCCACGCGGCGCTGAACGAGGGGGTGAGCAGGACGCCTTCCCGGTAGCCGGCCGGGCGCAGCGCGCGCACGGCTCTCCGCCATCCGGCGAGTCCGCGGTCGAAGGGCAGGACACGTCCGGGAAGCCCCGCCATCTCCAGGACGGGGGCGAGCCAGCGCACCACCACGACATCCGAGCCCTCCGCAGCCAGCGCCGGAAGCGCCATGACCACGTCACCGAGGTGGTTCGGGGCTCGCACCACCCGCCGTCGCGAGGCGCCGCCCGGGGGCGGGGGCATCACTCGGATCCCAGGTTCAGCACCGCGAGGAAGGCCTCCTGCGGAATCTCGACGGTGCCCACCTGCTTCATGCGCTTCTTCCCCTCCTTCTGCTTCTCCAGGAGCTTGCGCTTGCGGGTGATGTCCCCGCCGTAGCACTTCGCCGTGACGTTCTTGCGCAGGGCCTTCACGTTGGTGCGTGCGATGACGTTGCCGCCGATGGCGGCCTGCAGGGACACCTCGTACTGCTGCCTGGGAATCAACTCCTTCAGCTTGCGCACCAGGTCCCGTCCGTACTCGAACGCCTTCTCCCGGTGGATGACGACGCTGAAGGCGTCCACGGGGTCGCCGTTGACCAGGATGTCCAGCTTGATGAGATCGTCGGGACGGTACTCCAGGAACTCGTAGTCCAACGCGGCATATCCGCGGCTGCCGCCTTTCAGGCGGTCGTAGAAGTCGAGCACGATCTCGGACAGGGGCAGCTCGAAGTTCATCTCCACACGCTGGGGATCGAGGTAGCTCATGCCCTTGAAGACGCCGCGGCGCTCGTGGCAGAGCTTCTGCACGAACCCGATGTAGTCCGCGGGAAGCATGATGTGCGCTCTCACCACAGGCTCCGCGATGCTCTCGATCCGCCCCGGATCGGGCAGAGCCGTGGGGCTCTCCACCCGCTGCTCCGTGCCGTTGGTGAGCCGGACATGGTACTCCACGTTGGGCACCGTGGTGATGAGATCCACCCCGAACTCACGGTCGAGACGCTCCTGCACGATCTCCATGTGCAGCAGCCCGAGGAACCCGCAGCGGAAGCCGAAGCCGAGGGCCCCCGACGTCTCGGGCTCGTAGTGCAGGCTCGCGTCGTTCAGCTTGAGGCGCTGCAGCGCGTCACGCAGATCCTCGTAGTCGTCGGAGGAGGTGGGGTAGAGGCCCGCGAACACCATGGCTCTGGCCTCCCGGTACCCGGGCAGCAGCTCGGAGGCGCGTCGGTCCGCGTCCAGGACGGTATCGCCGACCCGTGTGTCGGCCACCTCCTTGATGGCCGCAACCACGTATCCGACCTCCCCGGGCGCGAGCTCGGGCTGGGGCACGCGCCCGAGGCGGAGGTACCCCACCTCGGTGACCTCGTAGCGGCGGTCGACGTTGCCGAAGGTGATGCTCGTCCCCGGCCGGACCGTGCCGTCCACGACCCGCACCGAGGGCACGGCCCCGAGGTACTTGTCGTAGTACGAGTCGAAGATCAGCGCCCGCAGCGGAGCGTCGGGATCACCCGCGGGAGGCGGCACCCGGCTCACCACCGCCTGGAGGACCTCGTCGATGCCGACCCCCTCCTTGGCGCTGGCCAGCAACACCGAGTCGGGTTCCACGCCCAGGAGGTCCGCCACCTCGTTCCGCCTTCGCTCCGGCTCGGCGCCGGGAAGGTCGATCTTGTTCAGGACCGGGATGATCTCCAGGCCGGCGTCCAGCGCCAGGAAGAGGTTGGACAGCGTCTGGGCCTGCACGCCCTGGGTGGCGTCCACCACCAGGAGCGCTCCCTCGCACGCCGCCAGGGAGCGGGACACCTCGTACGTGAAGTCGACGTGTCCGGGCGTGTCGATGAGGTTGAGCTCGTACTCGCTTCCCGCCGGGTCGCGGTACAGCATGCGCACCGCGTGGAGCTTGATGGTGATTCCCCGCTCCCTCTCGAGGTCGTTGTCGTCCAAGACCTGCTCGCGCATCTGACGCCGGTCGAGGGTCGCCGTCCGCTCCAGCAGACGATCCGCCAGCGTCGACTTGCCGTGGTCGATGTGGGCGACGATGCAGAAGTTGCGAATATGGTCCAGGCGCACGTCGAATCGGAGCGGTCGAGGGACGGGAAGATGCCGGCTTCGCCTCCGGGTTCCAGCCATGGATAGGGCGGAGTCGAGGGAAAGCTAATGGAGCGTCCCGGGCCAGCCCAAACCCCGCATCCGTTTTCGTTGACTCTGCGGAAGCGCGCGCCCTACTCTTGAAGGAGCGCGGCGGTCCCCCCCTGCCCCGATTCGCGGGCCCTCCATTATTCCTCCCCGTCTCGGAGAGAGAGAATGAACCCCATCCGTACGGCTGTAGCCGTCCTCGGAGTGGTTGTTGTCGTCGCGTGCGACATCCCGACTTCCCTCCCGAAGGTGGACCAGCGATGGATCCTTCCGGCGGACACCATGTCGATCGCCGTGGACCAGATGCTCCCATCGGGCGTTACGGTGAGCGACGGGGCCTTCGCCCTCACTGTGGATCCGTTCACGGCGGGGGAGGCCCTGGGCACCCTGTGCGACGTCTGCACGAACGGTCCCGCCATCTCCGTCCCCCCCTTCGACGCGACGTTCACCGACACCCAGCCGCTTCCCCTGGACGTGCAGGCCGTCACCCTCGCCAGCGGGTCGGTCCAGGTCGCCATCCACAACGGGTTCTCCTTCGACCCCATCGCCGGCGGCGGCACCCTCACCATCACGTTGAGGGACAGCGTAGCCGGAACCGTGATGGGCCAGGTGGTCCTGGACGGCGCCACCGACGCGTTGCCTCCGGACGCCACCGTCCAGCGGACCGTGGCCCTGTCGCCGGGCGCCGTGGGACCGACCCTCCTCGTGGCCTCCGAGGTCAACAGCGTCGGCGGGCAGCGGGCGACCTTCGTGAACACGGCGGACAGCCTCGTCGTCACGGCGACCCCTTCGGGGCTCCTCGCTTCGTCCGCCACCGTCGACGTGTCGAATCGCTCGGTGAGCATCTCCCCCATGAGCCTCGACGTGGGCGGCCTCGATCAGTCCATCGTGGACCACGTCCTGGAAGGCTCCGTCGTGCTGGACGTCGCGAACCCGTTCGGGGTGGCGTTCGGCGGGACCCTGGTCATCGACTACCCCGGAGGGCAGGTGAGCAAGCAGGTGAGCGTGCCCGGCGGCGTGTCGACATCCACCACCGTCGACTACTCCCAGGACGAGCTCCGGCAGTTCCTGGGCCAGGACAACGTGTCCGTCTCGGGGACGGTCACCATTGCCCCGAACGCCGGCGCCGTCACGGTGACCCCGACGCAGCAGGTGGATCTCCAGGCGAAGATCGACCTCACTCTCGAGATCGGCGGCTAGGAGGCCAACCATGAAGACGACGAACAGAGTGCATGTCTCCGTCGGCGCGGTGGCCCTCGCCGTCCTCGGAGGACTCTTCCTCGCGGCTCCCGCGGCCGCGCAGCTCCCCAGCGTCAGCGCGGCGACCCTGGGCACCGGCGGGAACAACACCGCCACCGTCCGGGGATTCGGGGCCATCGGGGCCAACCCCGCCGGCCTGGGCATGCCCGGGCCGGGATTCTCCCTGGCCCTCGCCCCCATCCAGACGCTTTCGGGACTCGACCCCATAGGCTTGACGGACCTCAAGAACGCCGGCGGCAATCTCCTCTCCGACGCCACCAAGGCGGATTGGCTGTCCCGGGTGACCGAGTCCGGAGGACAGTCCGGGACGGCCGCCGTCGGTGTCTCCGCCGTCTCCCTGAACGTGGGGAGGATCGGGTTCCAGCTCTCCACCATCGCGTCGGCGAACGTGAACCTGGAGCCGGGCATCGTGGAGCTGGCCCTCTACGGGAACGCCGGACGGACTGGCAGCCCCGCGGATTTCGCGCTGAGTGGATCCTCGGCCAACGGCTTCGCCGTCACCACGGCGGGGGTGAGCGTCGGGATCCCGCTCCACGCCCAGACGGGAACCATGGCCCTGGGCGCTACCCTCAAGTACTCCATGGGCCAGGCCCTCGCCCTGGTCCAGGACCAGGGCGGCAGGGTCCAGAGCGACCCCGTCGCGGTGCGTGTGAGCTTGCCGGTGGTCTCCGTCGACCCGGACAGCTTCAAGATCAACAACGGGTCCGGGGTGGGCCTGGACGTGGGCTTCCAGATGAAGCGTGGCCAGATGGCCTTCGGGGCGGCCGTGATGAACCTCTTCAACACCTTCGCCTGGAACACGGACCGACTCGTGTACCGCGCCGGCACCATCGAGCTCCAGCAGGGGACCGACTCCACGAGCTTCGAGAGGGAGGCCTACGGGTCGGCGCCGTCGGAGCTCAGGTCGGCGGTGGACGGCATGAGGTTCAAGCCCACGGTGTCGGTGGGGGGTGCGTACGACGTCTGGCCGGACCTCACGGTCTCCGCGGATGTCCGCACCCGCTTCGGGGACGGCATGAGCATCGATCCCAAGACGCACGTCGGGGCCGGCGCGGAGTACCGGGGCTTCGGGTTCGTCCACCTGCGGGCCGGCCTCGCCGTCATCACCCGGGGCTACCAGGCCGGGGGCGGCCTGTCCCTCATCCTCGGGCCCGTCGACCTGTCGGCCGCGGCGGCCTTCCAGGGCGGTAAGGTCGGTCAGGCCGCGCTGGTTCAGCTCGCGCTCTCCTTCGGGGCCTACTGAGGCGGCACCACCGGGATCGAAGCGAGGGCCGGGTCCCCGTCACGGGGACCCGGCCCTCGCCCTTCATGGCCGGCCGGGGCCGGCACGCCGTCGCTCCACCCCTCAGACCCCACCACCCCCGCGACGGCGTGCCGGCGCCCTGTGCGAGCCGCCACCACCACCTCGCCGCACCGGGCGCGCTCTCGGGCGCCCGCCACCACCCCCCGTCCTGGACGGCCGGACTACCGGACGACCTCCGCCGCCGCCGGTCTTCGGGCGGGGCTTCACCACGGGTCGCGACGGTGCGCGGGACGGCGCGGGTCGAGGCGTCACGGTGGGGCGCGACGGGGGCACGACCTCACGGCCCCGGGAGGGGCCGACATTGGCGCCCCTGCCGCCACCACGCCGAGAGGGAGACTCCGGCGCCAGGCCGCTCGTGGGCCTCCGCAGGAGCGTGGGGCGCTCCTGCCCCGGATTCGCCGGCTTCGCCGGCACTACGGTCGTGGGACGCGTCCGTCGGCCAGCCGGCGCGGCCGGCGCCCCACTCTCCGTTCTGGGCACGAACACCCGCCGTTGCTGGGCCGGCGGCGTCGTGTTCCTGGGCACGGCGCGAGCCGGTCCCCCCCTGGGCACCGCATAGCGCTCCGGCGCCGCACTCGACGGCGGGCCTGCCCTCCCCGGCTCCAGGTAGTGCACCCCACGTGGAGGCGGCTGCCGCGTCCGGATCATGGGGACCCACGACTCCCCGGGAACCCTCTTCTTGAACTGGTACCGCGGCACCCCGAACCGGGACCGCGCCAGAACGACACGGGTGCCCTGGTACCGGTAGCTCGGCGAGTAGTAGGGGTCGTTCCAGATCACCATGCGGACCGCCGAGCACCCGTAGGCGTACGGGTCCCAGGCGCTGTAGCTCCGGTACCCATGGCACTGGTAGCACATGAACCGCGGGTACTCGTGGGCCTGGCCCACGTCGTACGTGGCGAAGTCCAGGGCGTAGGGAACGCTCTGCCAGTCGGGGATCAGATGGGACACGTGGTCGTCCATCGCCACGTACGGGTCGGTGTAGACGCTCTGCCCGACCTGACTGAGGTCCCACGCATGATCGTACGAGGAGTACCCGTAGGCGTCGAAGTCCAGGGGCTCGGAGGAAGCCACGATGAAGAAGTAGCCCTTGCCCGGATACTCGTCGACGTACCAGAAGGAGGACGACGGGAACAGGAGCCGATAGTCCCTGCCGGCCCGTGCGAAGTCGTCCTCCCCGGGGCTGCGCGGATACAGGAGCGTCACGGACCCGTCCGTGTCGATGTGGAAGAGCGCCACGTACGAGTCGGTGTTCACCCAGTAGTAGATGCGCACGCGATCACCCCGTTGGAGGACCGGATCCTCACCCCGATCCAACCAGATACGGGCCTCCATGGCCGTGTCCGGCGCAGCGTCCTGCGGTTCCTGGGCAACCGCGGGCACGGCGCCGGCGGCCAGGGCCATCAGTCCGATTTGCAGGATTGCCGAGCGCATGGTGTCTCCCTGCGATACGTTCGCACGCCCCGGAGGCGTCGCAGGACCCGTGCCACCCCCGAACCGGAGGCGTGGCGGGCACGTCGGGCCGGAGCCGTCCCCCTCCGAGGACACACAATTTGGCGGTGAAGGACACACCCCACCGCTCCCCGCTCGCCAGCCCGGGCCGTTGAGTACGTGGCCTTCCCCGGATAGGTTCCGGGCCTCCCATGACCCAGGAATCCCGCACCCTTCCCCCGACCTCCCCAGCGGACCTCCTCGATCCCGCCGCCCCCCTCCGGCCCGGCGGCATCGGTCTCGTCGCCCGGCCGGCCACGGAAGGCCTCCCGAGGGGGCGGCAGCACCCCGTGGGCAACACCGACAAGGTGCGTCGTGGCGCCGTCTGATCCCATCGTCTCCGCCGTCGCCACGTGCGGGGCGTTCCGGGACCTCTCGGCCCGACTGCCCGGACCGGGTGGCCGCGCCGTCCTGGGAGGCGTCCGCGGCTCGGCGGCATCGGCGGTTCTGGCCGCCCTCGAGCGCGCGCACCCCGGGCGCGTCTTCGTAGCCCTCGTCCCGGCACCCGCGGAGGCGGCGGCCCTGGAGGCGGACCTGGACACGTTCTTCGGCGACTCCGGGCCCGCCCGTCTCTACCCGCAGAAGGAGGCCCTCCCCTACGAGGAGGCCGAGCCTCACCTGGAGATCGGCGGACTGAGGGTCGAGGCCGTGGAGGCGCTCTTCTCCGGGCGCGCCCACATCCTGGTCACGACGCCCCGCGCGCTCCAGGAGCGCGCTCCCATTCCCGGCCACCTAGCCCTCCTCCGTCTCAGCGTGCGCGTGGGAGACACCACCTCGTTGCCGTCCCTCGCGGCGGCTCTCGAGGAGAGGGGCTTCGAGCGCGTGCCCCTCGTCGAGGAGGTGGGTCAGTTCGTCGTGCGCGGCGGGCTGGTGGACGTGTTCAGCGTGGGGGCCGGCGATCCCGTGCGCATCGAGCTCTGGGGCGACGAGGTGGCTTCCATCCGTGCCTTCGACGTCCTCGACCAGCGCTCCACGCGCGAGCTGACGGAGACCCACGTCCTTCCCGTGGACTTTCGCCGTGGCGCGGACGACACCGAGACGGTGTCACGGTCGCTCCTGGAGCTCCTTCCCGGCGATGCCGTGGTAACGGTCGTGGGCGGCGCGAATGCCGGTGCCGACGCAGGCCGCACCTGGGAGCGCGTCGAGGCGCTGTACATCGACCTGGTGGACTCCGGCGCCGCGCCGCCACCGCCTTCATCTCTCTTCCTGTCCCCGGACGAGCTCGAGGGCCACCTCCGGCGGCTCCCCCTTGTGGAGCTCACGGCCGAGGTCCCCCAGGGCGGCCTCGACCTCGCCACCGCGGATCCACCCGCCATCGACCGGGACATGGGGAGACTGGACGCGTACCTCCGCGAGGGCGCCGCCCGGGGTCGGGAGACGCTCCTCCTGTGCGACAACGACGGCCAGCTGCAGCGCCTCGAGGAGATCCTGGGGGGCGCGGAGCGCATCCCGGCGGGCACGCGTCTGGCCATCGGAGCCCTCGCGGCGGGCTTCGAGCTCCCCACCGCCACGCCCCCTCTCCGGGTGCTGAACGACCACGAGATCTTCCGCCGCTCGCGACGCCTGCGACGTACCCGCCGCTTCCGGGGTGCGGTGGCCCTGGAGAGCCTCGCGCAGCTCGCTCCCGGCGACTACGTGGTGCATATGGACCACGGTGTGGGTCGCTTCGTGGGCCTGGAGCGCATCGAGGTGGCCGGCGAGGAGATCGAGGCGCTCGCCATCGAGTACGCCGGCGCGGAGATCCTCCGCCTCCCGGTCTATCGACTCGACCTGGTGGAACGCTGGGTGGGCGAGTCCGACGACGCGACCCCGCCGCAGGTGCACCGCATCGGCGGCAAGCGGTGGAAGACGCTCCGCAGGAAGACGGAGAAGGCCATCGAGGAGATGACCGCGGAGCTCCTGCACCTGTACGCACGGCGCGCCCGGGCGCAGGGCCACGGGTTCGGCCCGGACTCCAGGTGGCAGAAGGAGATGGAATCCTCGTTCCTGTACGAGGACACCCCCGACCAGCGCGCGGCCTCCGAGGACGTCAAGCGGGACATGGAGGCCCCCAGGCCCATGGATCGCCTCGTGTGCGGCGACGTGGGCTACGGCAAGACCGAGGTCGCCATCCGCGCCGCCTTCAAGGCCGTGCAGGACGGGAAGCAGGTCGCGGTGTTGGCCCCCACCACGATCCTCGTGGAACAGCACCGCCACACCTTCAGCGAGCGGCTCGCAGACTATCCGGTGACCGTGGCCGCCCTGAGCCGCTTCCGCTCCGCATCCGAGACTCGGGCGCTGCTCGGCCGGGTGGCCTCCGGAGGTGTGGACATCGTCATCGGCACGCACCGCCTCCTCTCCTCCGACGTTGCGTTCCACGACCTCGGACTCCTCGTGGTCGACGAGGAGCAACGCTTCGGCGTGAAGCACAAGGAGCGCCTCAAGCGCATGCGCACCAGCGTCGACGTGCTCACGCTCACGGCGACGCCCATTCCACGCACCCTCTACCTGTCGCTCTCGGGCATCCGGGACTTGTCCCTCATCCGCACGCCTCCGCGGGACCGAATGCCCATCTTCACCCACGTGCTCCCGTGGACGGATCAGATCCTCCTGGAGGCGCTGCACCGCGAGCTGGATCGGGGGGGGCAGGCGTTCTTCCTGCACAACCGGGTGGAGACCATCTACACCGTGGCCGAGGAGGTGCGTGCGCTGGTGCCCGACGCGAAGGTGGCGGTGGCCCACGGCCAGATGCCGCCCGCGGAGCTCGACGAGGTGATGCGTGCCTTCGTCGACGGAGAGGTGGACGTTCTGGTGTGCTCGTCCATCATCGAGAACGGTCTCGACGTCCCCAACGCGAACACGCTCATCGTGGACCGCGCCGACCGCTTCGGGCTCTCCCAGCTCTACCAGATTCGTGGCCGCGTGGGGCGCTCCGATCGCCGGGCGTATTGCTACCTTCTCGTGCCCGAGGAGCTTCCCGAGGACGCCGACCGGCGCCTCAAGGTCCTGGAGCACTACACCGAGCTCGGCAGCGGGTATTCCGTGGCCCTCCGGGATCTCGAGCTCCGCGGTGCTGGTAACCTGCTTGGTGCCGACCAGTCGGGCTTCGCACACCAGGTGGGGCTGGACACCTATCTCCGGCTGCTGGAGCGCACCGTGGAGCGCATGCAGAAGGGTGAGGACGTGGACGAGTACCCGGACCCGGATGTGGCTCTGGGTGGACCAGCGTATCTTCCCGAGGGGTATGTGGAGGACGCGGGCCAGAAGCTCCACCTCTACCGCCGGCTGTCCCGGGTGCGGACTCCGGGAGAGGTGGAGGCCCTGGGGCACGAGATGGCCGACCGGTTCGGGCCCCTCCCTGCCGAGGCGAAGCGGCTGCTGGAGGCGGCGACGCTCAGAATCCTGGGGCGAGCCGTGGGGGCGGAGCGGATCCTCGTGCAGGACCGCGCCGCGCGCCTGAGCTTCAGGGCGGGGGTGGTTCCGAAGGTGGCGGACCTGGACGGTCCTTTGAGCGCCCGTCAGGTCGCCCTGGAGGTGCGGAGAATCGAGCCGCTGTCGCTGATTCTGCGACAGGTAGGGACGTTGGACCTCGGGGAGACCGTGACGATCGCCTTGGCGGCGTTGCGCACCGAGGAGCGCGGCGAGTCATGACGTCGTCGCAGGAGCGGTGAACTTCGTGAGCATGCAGATCGATCCCCTGGGAGACCCGATTCGATGAACAACACGTGGAGAGCGCTGGCCGCCGTCGTCATGATCGTGCCGGCGGCGTGCAAGAGCGCCCCGGACAACGCCGGCGTCGTGGCCCGGGTGGGAGACCACACGTTCACCGTCGACCAGGCGGTGAAGCTCCTCGAGGATCAGGAGAACATCCCCGACCGGGCGGACGTGGTGAAGGCGGTGGCGAACTTCTGGACAGACTACACGCTCCTGGCGGATGAAGTCGCGAAGGACTCCACGCTGAAGGACATCGATCTCGAACCGCTGGTGAGGCAGCAGCTCGACCAGCAGATGATCTTCGACCTGCGTGACTCCGTGATCCAGGTCGACACCGCGATCTCCGACGCGGAGCTGAAGACCCTCTACGAGCAGCAGGCTCCGGGGGTCCGCATCACCGCCAGCCACATCCTCTTCTCGTTTCCCGACCAGGCGACGCAGGCGCAGCGGGACTCGGTACGGAAGCTGGCCGAGTCGGTACGGAAGCGGGCCGTGGCAGGTGAGGACTTCGCCACCCTGGCTCGCGAGTACAGTCAGGACAAGGGAACGGCCGCCAAGGGAGGGGAGCTGGGGAGCTTCGGCCGGGGAGATCTCGCTCCTCCCCTCGAGAAGGCGGCGCTGGCCCTGGAGCCGGGGCAGATCAGCGACGTGGTGGAGTCTCCCTACGGCCTGCACATCATCCGTCTGGAGTCGAAAACGGTGCCGAAGTTCGAGGAGATGCGCGATTCGTTCCGCATCCGGGTGCAGAACCAGCGCTACGCCAAAGCGGAGTCCACCTACGTGGCCGGACTCGAGGCCAAGGCACAGCCCGAGGTGGCGGACGACGCCGTGGCCCTGGTCAAGGAGATCGCGAAGGACCCCGCGGTGACCCTGTCCCGGCGCGCGGCCGGGCGGCCACTGGTGTCGTACGAGGGTGGCGCCGTGACCGTGGGCGAGTTTCAGCTCCTGCTTCAAAGTCGCTCCGACCAGCAACAGTTCAGCCAGAGCGTGCAGCAGGCCACCGACCAGCAGATCGACGACTTCCTCCGCAACCTGACGCAGAGGGATCTCCTGGTGGCCGAGGCGAAGAAGGCCGGCCTGGAGCCTCCCCAGGCACGCGTGGACTCGCTGGTGCAGAGCCTCCGCGGCCAGCTCCTTCGTGTGGCCGGAGTGATCGGCGTGCGGCAGCTGGACAGGGCGCCGGGTGAGGCGTTGGCGCCCGCCGTGGACCGGGCGGTGCTGCAGTCCCTCCAGGACATCCTCACAGGGACGAAGGAAGTGGTGCCTCTGGGCCAGATCGCGTTCCAGCTCCGGGCCGGGGCGTCCCCCTCGATCTTCGACGCGGGTGTGAACCAGGTCGTCGCGGAGGTGGGGAAGGTCCGCGCCGCGCGGCGTGCCGGTCCCTCGGGCCCCGGCGGACGCGGTGCGGGCGCCGGGGGAACCACGGGAACCACGGGAACCACGGGAACCACGGGAACCGCGGGGAGCACGGGCGCCGCAGCGGCCACGGGAGGCGCCGAGCCGCCTCCCAAGCCCGCCGGTGGACGGCACCGCTGACGACGGGAACCCGCATGACATCAGGGGTTAGGACCTCACGATGATGATCCGCACGATCCGTCGCGCCACGGTGACGGCCGCCGCCTTGATGGCCTTGGGCGCCGTGTCCGTGGTCGCGCAGACCCAGGACAACGACCCCACCATCGTCGACAAGATCGTCGCGGTGGTGGGGGATTCGGTGATCCTGCGCTCCCAGCTCGACGAGGCCAGACAGCAGATCCAGCTGCAGGGCGGCACGGTTCCCCTCGGGGGCCCGGCCCTCGACCAGTTCAACAAGAACCTGCTGAACCAGCTCGTCGACAACCTCCTCGTCCTCCAGGCCGCGGAGAAGGACACACTGGTCAAGGTGGACGAGGCCCAGGTGGACCAGACGGTCAACGACGAGATCCAGCGGCGCAGCCAGGCGTTCGCCGGGGGCGGCCCCGCGTTTCAGCAGGCCCTGCTGAAGCAGGGCTTCACGCTGGCGGAGTACCGCGACTACCTGAAGAGCCAGGTGCACCAGCAGCAGATCTATCGTGCGTACATGCAGCTCCGCCTCCAGGACGCCCCGCCGGTGGAGGTCAGCGAAGACGAGCTGCGTGCGGCCTTCGACAGTGCGAAGAGCACGCTCCAGCAGCGTCCCCGGACGGTCTCCTTCTCACAGGTCATCATCACGCCCACGCCTTCCGATTCCGCCTGGGCGGCGGCCAAGGCCAAGGCCCAGGCCATCCTGGACAGCATCCATGCGGGCGCTGATTTCGCGACGCTCGCAGAGAGGTACTCGCAGGACCCTGGGACCGCGAGCAAGGGCGGGGAGCTCGGCTGGTTCCGGCGGGGAGCGGTGATCAAGCCCCTCGAGGACGCGGCCTGGAGCCTGTACGTCGGCGGCGTGAGCGGGCTGGTAAAGTCGGACATCGGCTACCACATCGTGAAGCTGGAGCGTGCGCGCCTCGGCGAGCGGGACGCGCGACACATCCTCATCCGACCGGAGCTGACTGCGGCGGACGTGGCGCTGGCCCAGCTCCGGGCCGACTCCGTCGCGAATATGGCACGGGCGGGAACGTCCATGGAGAAGCTCTACGACACGTACTCCGACTCCACGGCTCCGGACACCTTGAAGGACATCGCCTTCAACCAGATGAGCCAGATGCTCCCCCCCTCGTACAGCCAGGCGCTCCAGACGGCCTCCGTCGGCCAGGTGCTGGGTCCCCTCGAGTACACCACCGCCCAGGGCGAGAAGCGCTTCGCCGTGCTGCGGGTGAACCAGATCCGGCAGGCGGGCGCGTACACGTTCGACGACGTGAAGGCGGAGCTCGCACAGAAGGTCAAGCAGGACAAGCAGGTCGAGAAGATCGTCGAGGACCTCAAGCGGCACACTTACATCGACATCCGCATGTAGCCGTCGGCCATGAGGAAGCCTCGCATCGCCGTGACACTGGGTGATCCTCGCGGCATCGGGCCCGAGGTGGCGTCCCGGGCCGTCGCGTCGCTCCTGGCGGAACACGCCGATGCCGAGGTGCTCCTCGTCGGTCCCCCCGAGACGCAGGGGGGCCCCGCACGTCCGGACGTCGCGACGGACCCCTGGGACGGGACCGAACGGAGCGCGGGACACGTCTCGGTCCAGTCCATCCAGCTCGCCGTGGAGCTCATCGGCGGGGGCCATGCCGACGGCCTCGTCACCGCTCCGGTGCACAAGCCGGCGCTGCACGCCGCCGGCCACGTCTATCCCGGCCAGACCGAGCTCCTCAAGGCGCTCTCCGGAAGTCACGAAGTCGGGATGTTCATGGTGGCGGAGCGTACACGGATCGGAGGCGCGCTCCGCGTCCTCCTGGCCACGACCCATATTCCGCTCCGCGACGTGGCAGGGGCCGTGACTCAGGAGCTTCTGACGGCGCAGACGCGGCTTCTCCACGAGTCCCTTCGGGAGGGATGGAGGATCGCCCAGCCGTGCATCGCGCTGTGTGGCCTGAACCCCCACGCCTCGGACCGCGGGCTCTTCGGCGACGAGGAAGAACATGTGTTCTCTCCCGTGGTGGAACGGCTGCGGAGCGAGGGCATGGACGCCCGGGGACCGTTCCCGGCGGATACCGTGTTCGACCGCGCCCTGGGCGGCGAGTTCGACGCGGTCGTGGCGCCGTACCACGATGTCGGCATGGCCGCGTTCAAGACGGCCTCCTTCGGCACCGGCGTGAACGTCACGCTGGGTCTGCCCTTCGTGCGCACGTCACCGGATCACGGCACCGCCTTCGATCTCGCGGGAGCCGGGAAGGCCGACCCTTCTTCCATGCTCGAGGCCCTGCGCCTGGCCGTGCGCCTGGCCGCCACGCGCCTGCGGACGGATCCCGAGAGTGGCTAGTCCACTGCCCCGGAGCCTCGCACCGGAGGCCTCTATGAAGACGGGCGGGGCTTTCGTTGCGAGCCCCGGGCACCCGCGCGGGGGCGCGGGTCGGGGGTACCCCCTTCACCATGGACCTGCTAGTGTCGTGGTGGCCGCCGAGGGGGCCGCCCACCACGCGCGACTCTCCGTTCCGGGACATCACGGGGTCCGGTGATCAAGCTCACGAACGTCTCCAGGGAGTATCCCCGGCGCGGGTACGCGCTCCGGGACGTCTCCTTCCATCTTCCCAAGGGTGAGTTCGCGTTCCTCACCGGGCACTCCGGCTCCGGCAAGACCACCACCTTGCGCCTCGTCCACATGATGGAGCGCCCCACCGCGGGGGAGGTGCGGGTCACGGGCTACTCGTCTCAGCTCATCTCGACCCGCGAGGTGTGGAAGGTGCGCCGGCGGGTGGGATTCGTCTTCCAGGACTTCCGTCTCCTTCCCGGCCGCACCGCCCTGCAGAACGTGGCCTTCGTTCTCGAGGTGACCGGTACGCCCAGGAAGGAGGTCATGCCCCGCGCACAGCGACTCCTGGCTCAGGTGGGCCTGGCGCCCAAGGCGGGGGCGATGGTGAACGAGCTGTCGGGAGGCGAGCAGCAGCGCGTGGCCATCGCCAGGGCCCTCGCCAACGACCCCTTCCTGCTCCTCGCCGACGAGCCCACGGGCAACCTCGACGAACGGGCTTCCCGGGGCATCATGGACCTGTTCTGGGACATCAATGCCCGAGGCATGGCCGTGCTCATGGCGACCCACGACCTCGAGCTGATCCGCAAGTACCCCCGCGGCAGGGTGTTGGAGCTGGACAACGGCAACCTCGTGTACGACTCCCAGCAGGCGTGAGGCATCCCCGTGTACGCGCTACGTGAAGCCTTCTCCGCGTTTCGCCGCACCCCGGTGCTCACGGGGCTCTCGTCGGCCATGGTGGGCCTCGCCCTCTTCGCCGTCGGGCTCTTCGCCCTGGCGTCCTACAACCTCCATCTCGCGCTCAGCGCTATCGAGGAGCGCGTGCAGATCGTGGTCTATCTGAGGGACGACGCCCGCCAGAGCGAGATCGACCTCGCGGAGAAGGAGCTCGGAGAGCTCCCCCAGGTGGCGCAGGTGCACTATGTGTCCAAGCGCGAGGCCCTGGACAACGCGAAGAAGGAGCTGCCCGACTTCGCCGACCTGTTCTCGACCTCGGAGGTGAACCCCCTCCCCCAGTCCCTCGAGGTGGAGCTCAAGTCGGGGTCACGCACCCGCCCGGTGGTGGAGAGCATTGCGCGGAAGGCCTCCTCCTATTCCTTCGTCGAGGACGTCCAGTACGGCAGGGAATGGGTGGACAAGCTGTTCATGCTCCGGCGCATCGGTGCGGTCACCACCGTGGTCCTCGGCGCCGGGTTCTTCCTGGTGGCGGCGGTCATCATCGGCACGGCGCTGCGCATCGCGATCTTCGCACGCCGCGAGGAGATCCACGTGATGCGCCTGGTGGGAGCGAAGAACGGGTTCATTCGCCGGCCCTTCCTGCTGGAGGGCGCCATGGCGGGTCTCCTGGGTGGCCTGCTGGCGTGGCTGCTCACCTACGCGACGTATCGCGGAGCCTACGCCTTCCTCTTCGCCGTCGCCTGGATTCCCGGAGCGTGGGTCCTGGGAGCCCTCGCGGCGGGTGCGCTCTTCGGGGCGCTCTCCAGCGGGATGGCCATTCGGCGGCATCTGAGAGACCTGTGAGGGAAGGCGGAAGGGGCATGGGGACGCGGCCCTCGGCCGCAAGGCTCCTGCTCGTGGGTCTTGTCGCCCTCCTGGCTGCCGGAGCGGCGTCGCCGGCCCTCGCGCAGCAGACGGATCTCAACAAGCAGATCCTGGAGAGCCAGAAGCGCCTCGAGGAGATCCGCGCCGAGCGGACCCGCCTCCAGCAGCAGATGGAGACCATGCAGGCCCACGTCCGCGACGCCAGCACGGAGCTGGTCAACGTCGAGCGGCAGCTGTCGGCGTCGCGATCGGTGCTGGCGGAAGTGACCTTCCAGGTGGACGCGACCTCCAAGCAGGTCGAGGAGACCACCAAGCAACTCGTCGAGACGCGCGAGCGGAGAGCGGTGGCCCGCGCCACCCTCGCCCGTCGCCTCCGCGACATCTACGAGATGGGCCCTCTGCACACCGTGCGTGTCCTGCTCGGTGCCACCTCGTTCACGGATCTGCTCAACCGGTATCGCTACCTGCAGCGCGTGGCGGCGTACGACAAGGGGCTGGTGGACCACGTGGCGGATCTCGAGCAGTCGCTGACGCAACAGAACGAGGATCTGCAGCAGAAGATGGCACGGCTGGGGACCCTACGTCAGACGCGCCTCAGCGAGCTCGCCCAGCTCAAGGGCATGGAGGCCGAGCGGCAGTCCGATCTCTCCGATCTCCGTACGCGGACATCCAAGGCGAAGTCGAGGCTCGATCGGCTCGACTCCGACGAGAAGAACGTCACGAGCCTCATCGCGGACCTCGAGCGCCAGCGGCTGGAGGCGGCGCGCCGCGCCGCGTCCGCGGCAGGGCCTCCGGGGACCACGTTGAGCACGGAGGACGAGGGGACGCTCTCCTGGCCGGTGGACGGCAGGATCATCTATCGCTTCGGTAAGGATCGGCGTCCCAACGGCGTGGTGCTGCGCTGGAACGGCATCGGCATCGCGGCTCCGCCCGGGACGCCGGTGCGAGCGGTTCGCGGCGGTCGCGTCGTTCTGGCCGGACCCTTCGAGGGGTATGGTCCCACCGTCGTGATCAGCCACGGCGACGGGTTCTACACCCTCTATCTCTACCTGGAGGACATCGGGGTGGTGGAGGGTCATGAGGTGAAGACGGGTCAGGTGGTGGGCACGGTGGGAGGGGCCGACACCCCGGAGGGGCCGCACGTGGAGTTTCAGATCCGCGCCCCGGTGGACGGGGGCGCGCCCCAGGCTCAGGATCCCCTGAAGTGGCTCAAGAGCATGGGATCCGGCCAGTGACCGAGCTGCACCCCCTCGCCGGGCACGATGAGGCGCGAGCCGCCCTGATCCAGGCGAATGCGGCCGCTCGGCTCCCCGCCGCGCTGCTCGTCCAGGGGATGCGCGGTGTGGGCAAGCAGCGGCTGGCGCTGTGGCTGGCCCAGCTCCAGCTCTGCGAGGCGCCGACCCGGGAAGGGCCTTGCGGCACTTGCCGCCCCTGCCGGCTGGTGCTGGGCCTCGAGCACCCGGATCTGCACTGGTACTTCCCGGTGTCCCGTCCCACGGGCGTGTCCGGAGACCGTCTCTCGGAGGCCCTGGAGTCCGCGAGGGCCGACGCCCTGGCCGAGCTCCGCGAGCAGCCCCTGAGGCCGAGTCTCGGAGACGAGATGCGCGGTCTCTACCTGGGCCTGATGCAGAGCCTTCGGAGGCGTGCGCAGTCCCGCCCCACCCTCTCCGCGGTGCAGGTGTTCATCATCGCGGATGCCGAGCTCCTGGTGCCGCAGGAGTCCAGCCCGGAAGCCGCCAACGCCCTTCTCAAGCTCCTGGAGGAGCCCCCGCAGGGTACCCGCATGATCCTCACGTCCAGCGAGCCCGGCCGTCTCCTCCCCACCATCCGGTCCCGCTCAGTGCCCCTCCACCTCTCCCCCTTGAGCACGCGCGATGTGGCCTCGTTCATGGTTGCCCACCTGGGCATCGAGGATGATGTCGCCACCTGGGCCGCCACGCTGGGACAGGGATCCATCGGGCGCGCCCTCGGCTTCCTCCCCGACGACGACGGCCCCGGTCCGCTGGAGACCTTTCGACGCGATGCCATGAAGCTCCTGGAGGCCGCCCTCGCGGGTTCTCCCGCAGCGGGCTTCGCCGCCGCCCTGGAACAGTCCCCCGCCGGGGCCAGGCGACTCGTAGAGCTCTTCACCTTCGGGGAGGAGTGGCTGCGCGACCTGGCCGCCGTCGCCTCCGGCGCCGAGGAGCGGGTCCTCAGCCAGGACTCCGTCGACCGCCTGCGGGCGATGGCGGCTCGCCTCTCCGCCTCGCCCGCCGACCTCGCCAGGGCCTTCCCGGCGTTCGAGGAAGCCCGGGAGCTCGCCCGGGGAAACGTGAATCCCCAGCTCATCGTCTCGGGTCTCGTCCGGCGTCTTCGCGAGTCACTCCTCACGCCGGCCCCGGCCGGAGCGAAGGCCTGACCATGGCCGCCAGCCTCACACACTACGACGACGAGGGGCGCCCACGCATGGTGGACGTCACGGGCAAAGGCGTCAGCCGGCGCTTCGCCAGGGCAGAGGGGCGGATCGTCATGTCCGAGGCGACCCTGGAGCGGATCCGGAGCGAGGAGCTCGCCAAGGGGAATCCGTTGGCCGTGGCCGAGCTCGCCGGGATCATGGGGGGCAAGCGAACCGCCGATCTCATCCCCCTGTGCCACGCGCTGCCCGGTGCCACCGTGGCCGTGACCGCGGCGCTGGACGACTCGCTCCCCGGTGTGGTGGTGGAAGCCGAAGCCCGGGTGAGCGGGCCCACCGGCGTGGAGATGGAGGCCCTCACCGCGGTCTCGGTGGCGCTGCTCACCGTCTACGACATGCTCAAGGCCGTGGACCGGGGGATGCGCATCGAGGGGATCCGCCTCCTCCACAAGGAGGGTGGCCGCTCGGGGAGCTGGGACGCGGGGGGATAGCCGGCGGAGCCCTCTTCGCGGGCCTCCGGCGTCTCTCTCAGCGGCGTCCTCCGGCGGACCTCCGCGCCCTGGGGGCCACGGGCACCGTGATGCGCTGCCCGATCTGCAGACGTCGGGGCCGGATGCCGGGATTGGCGGCTACGATGTCGGCGACGCGCACGCCGTACTTCCGCGCGATCCGAGTCAGGTTCTCCCCCCTGGATACCCGGTGCACGACGAAGGTGACCCGCTTGCTGGGCGGGATGTGCGGGTAGTTCTCCCGAAACGTCTTCCCCTGCCCTGCCGGCACCCGCAGCACGGTCTTTCTGCCCGGGGGCGTGATGCCGCGCACGATCTCGGGATTCAGGCGCTCGATCTCCGCCTGGGGGACCTCCGCGGCCCGGGCCACCACGTCCATCGTGGTCGCGTCCGGGACGACCACCTCGTCGTAGTCGAAGCCCAGCGAGTCCTTCGGCACGTCGACGCCATGGGCTTCCGGGTTCTTCGCGATCTGCACCGCGGCGAAGAACTTCGGCACGAAGTCCCGGGTCTCCGCCGGAAAGCGGCTACGCAGCTTCCAGTAGAGGGAATCCGTGCGCGGCTCCAGGGGCGCGTACCGGTCCAGGATGTGCTCCACGCGGACAGGTCCGGCGTTGTACGCCGCCAGCGCCAGGAACCACGACCCGAACTGGCCCTTGAGGGTCGTCAGGAAGTGCGCGGCGGCGGCGGTGGCCTTGACGGGATTGCGGCGCTCGTCCAGGAGCGGCCCGACCCGCATCCCGTAGCCCCTCGCCGTGCTCGCCATGAGCTGCCAGAGCCCGGTGGCGCTGGCTCTGCTCACCGCCCGGGGGCTGTACCCGCTCTCCACGATGGGGAGATACCGGAGCGAATATGGCATGTGCCGGTTCGCCAGCGTGGAATCCACCATCGGCCCGAACTGGTCCATGCGCTCCAGGTACCCCGGTAGCCAGCGCGAGCCTTTGGTCTCATAGAAGTCCACCCAGTGGGAGACGCGGGCCTGGAACTCCGGGTTCCGCGCCACCGCGGAGCTGAGGATGGCGTCGCGGACGACAGGGGGCGGGGGCGTGAAGAAGGCACGGTCGAAGTCGTGACCGCCCAGGTCGGGATCCGGAAGCGCGATACGCGGCGTCGGCAGAGGGGCGGGGGTGTAGGGCAGCGGCAGGGGTGTAGTGGCGCACGCGGCCAGCACTCCGCACACGAGGATCAGCACGGTTCGGGCGCCGCCGCCGTGGGCGCGGCGTGCCTCCGCCTTCGCGCGGGAAGGGGGACCAACGGCGACCGGAGTCGCGGGCCTCATCCGACCACCCCGTCAGTCCAGCAGGTCGTCCACCGCCGCCAACAGGCGATCGACGCCGTCGTGGGTGGCGCCGGCGCCCATGAGCCCGATGCGCCAGATCCTGCCCTTCGCGGGACCCAGGCCGCCGCCCACCTCGATGTCGTACCGCTCCAGCAGCGCCTTACGCAGCGGCGCCTCCGCCACGCCTCCGGGGAGGGCGGCGGACGTGAGCTCCGGCAGCCGGTGGCCCTCCTCCGCGAAGAGCGTGAAGCCGCGCGCCTCCAGCTCGCCTTGGAGGCGCGCCCCTACCTCCGCGTGGCGCGCGTAGCGGGCCTCGAGACCCTCCTCCTCGATCATGACCAGCCCTTCGTGGAGGGCGTACATCATGTTGATGGGCGCCGTGTGGTGGTACTTGCGCTCCGAGCTCTCCCCCACGTAGTCGGCCAACAGCGAGGCGTCGAGGTACCAGCTCTGGCATGGGTGCTTCCGGCTGCGGACGCGCTCCAGGGCTCTCGGGGAGAACGTCATCGGCGAGAGGCCCGGCGGCACGCCGAGGCACTTCTGGGTGCCCGAGTAGCACACGTCGATGTGGTGGGCGTCGACCTCCACCGGGATGCCCCCGAGGGAAGTGACGGCATCGACGACGTACAGCGTTTCGGTGCCGGCGAGATAGCTCCCGAGCTCGTCCAGCGGCTGGCGCACGCCGGTGGACGTCTCCGCGTGAACGACCGCGACCAGGCGAGCGTGCGGGTGGTCCCTGTGCGCCTGCACGAGCTTCGTGGGGTCGATGATGTGCCCCCAGGTCTCCTCCACCGCCACTACCTCGGCACCCATGCGACGGGCCATCTCCGCCAGGCGGCCGCCGAAGACACCGTTGATGCCGATGATGGCGGTGTCGCCCGGCTCCAGGAGATTGGCCAGGGCGGCTTCCTGACCGGCGGAGCCGGTTCCCGACACGGGGAACGTCAGCGGGTGTGCCGTGGAGAACACCTGCCTCAGGCGTGCGTTCACGTCGTCCATCACCTGGAGGAACTGGGGATCCAGGTGACCTACGGTGGGCCGCGCCATCGCCTGCAGGATGCGGTCGTGCACCGGGGAGGGGCCGGGGCCGAGCAGAAGCCGCGGTCGGATGGGGAACGGAGCGCTCATCGGTTCCTCTCGTTCAGGGCCGGGGCGCATCGCCCCACCTTCTATATTCGGTAGTTGGGTGCTTCCCGCGTAATGGTCACGTCGTGGGGATGTGACTCCCGCAGCCCGCCCATGGTGACGCGGATGAAGCGGGCCCGGCCGCGCAGCCCCTCCAGGGACTCGGCGCCGCAGTACCCCATGCCGCTGCGCAGGCCTCCCACGAGCTGGTACAGCGTGTCGGAGACCGGCCCCTTGTACGGCACGCGGGCCTCGATCCCCTCCGGCACGAGCTTGCGCACATCGCGCTCGCCCTCCTGGAAGTACCGGTCCGCCGAGCCCTCCTCCATGGCGGAGAGCGAGCCCATGCCTCGGATGGTCTTGAAGCGCCGGCCCTCGAGGAGGAAGCTCTCCCCGGGTGACTCGTCGGTGCCGGCGAACATGGAGCCCATCATCACGGACTCGGCACCGGCGGCCAGCGCCTTCACGATGTCACCGGAGTAGCGCACCCCTCCGTCGGCGATGACGGGCACCGCACCGTCCACGCCGTCCACCGCGTCCATGATGGCCGTGAGCTGAGGGAGCCCCACCCCGGTGACCACGCGCGTCGTACAGATCGAGCCCGGCCCGACGCCGACCTTCACCGCGTCGACCCCCCGCTCCACGAGAGCCTTCGCTCCTTCGGTGGTGCCGACGTTGCCGCCCACGAGCTCCACGTCCGGGAAGCGCTCCCGAACCCGAGCCACCGCCTCGAGCACACCCTCGGAGTGGCCGTGGGCGGTGTCCACGACGAGGACGTCCACGCCGGCCTCCACCAGGAGCGCGGCGCGTTCCAGGTCCTTGTGCGCGGCGCCCACCGCGGCACCCACGCGCAAGCGCCCGTGCTCGTCCTTGCACGCGTCGGGATACTGCTGGCGCTTGAATATGTCTTTGACGGTGATGAGCCCACGCAGGACCCCCTCGGCATCCACGACGGGGAGCTTCTCTATGCGGTGGCGGTGCAGCAGTTGGCGCGCCTCGTCGAGGGTGGTGCCCACCGGTACCGTCACCAACCCCTCCGACGTCATGACCCCGCGGATGGGTTGGTCGAGCTCCGTCTCGAACTGGAGGTCCCGATTGGTGATGATCCCCACCAGCCTGCCTCCGTCCTCGACGATGGGTACGCCGCTGATGGAGAACCGCGCCATGAGTCGGTGCGCGTCCCGGAGGGTGGCATCGGGTGTCAGGGTGATGGGATTCAGGATCATCCCGCTCTCGGAGCGCTTGACGCGATCCACCTCCTCGGCCTGTCGCTCGGGCGTCAGGTTCTTGTGGACGATGCCCATGCCGCCCTCACGGGCCATCTGGATGGCCATCTTCGCCTCGGTCACCGTGTCCATGGCGGCCGAGAGCAGCGGGATCTGAAGGCGGATTCTCCTGGTCACCCGGGACGACACGTCCGTGTTCTTCGGGTGCACCAAGGAGTGGCCGGGAACCATGAGAACGTCGTCGAAGGTCAGCCCTTCCTTGACGACGATGCCTCGGCGGCTGGAACCCTCGCCCATCAGCGGCCTCTCGAGTCGGTAGCGTTGTTCGCGGTGTTCATGGTGTCAAACGTCGAGCGCCCGCCCCCGGTTGGGTCCCGTTGGGGAGGTCCGGGGTCGGGCGCGGGCCCGCTCGCAGGAGCGGTGAATCGTATCATGGGTGAGGATATTCGAAGGGCGCCGGAGCGTCAACGGCGCGGCCGTCCACGCCGTACGCGGCTTCAGGGCGCTTTTTCACCCCCCTCTCCGTCCTCGGGTGGAGGCGAATCGGCGTCCTTCGTCTGGCCGCGGTCGACGTCTTCTCCACTGTCGGCCGGCCGCTCCAGGACCTCGTTCAACTCCGCCAGGATCCTCTTCCCCGCCGACGACACGCCCGAAAGCACCCGGTCGGCGCTGGAGATCAGCTGAAACGCCTCGCGGATGGTGGCGGGGCTCACCGCCCTCTTCCGGAGCCTGTCCTCCAGGTTCTCCGCGAACTTCTGCAGCCCCGACGCTTCCATGGGCGCCACCTCCACGTACTTCGACTCCAGGAACTCGATGAAGTCGAGAACCTGATAGATCTGCTCGTCGGGAAGGCTCTCGATCTTGCGCAGGAGGCGCTGGCGGAGAACGTCGTGCATCGTGGGATCCGGGAGGTTGGTGGACGGCACGTAGCCGCAGAGGGTCGCCCTTAGTCTACACGCCCGCTCCCTCTCCGGGAGCCCCCGCACGGGCCGGGCCCGCGCGGCGGACCGCCGTTTCGCCCTCCGCCGGAGGAAACCCACCATCCCGGTCGGGGTTTGATGGAGCCGCACCCCAAGGCCCAAATGATCGGTTTCCCGCCCCGAGCGTCCATGCCCTTTCTCCCTCTACGTTCCGTAGCCGTCTCCCCGGACGCGTCGTCGCTGTATGATCACTGGTTGACCTGGCTGGACGGCGAGTTGAGCCGCCCCGACTGCGACCGGAACGAGCTGTGCAGGAGCATCCTCGCCGAGCTGTACTATCCCCAGTACGCCGAAGTGGACCCCACGACCCTGCCTGCCACGGTGCGTCTGGCGCTGGCTCACATGGACCCGCGCAACGTCACCCTGGAGCCCGAGTACTACCAGGAGACGGACGTGGAGCGGTACGCGGCCGTGAAGCCCCTTCTCTGGCTCTGGGAGATGTTCGACCGGAGCCCTCTGGGCGAGAACGTCGATCTGGGCATCCGCTTCCGGCGCATTCTGGCGAAGCGGATCTTCAAGCGGTGCGGCCGCAACTTCAAGGCGTTCGCCTTCGTGCGCTTCTCGTTCGGCTACAACATGGAGGTGGGCGACGACGTGGTGATGCACCGCCATGTGCTCATGGACGACCGGGGAGGCATCGAAGTGGGTGACGGCGCGTCGGTGTCGGACTTCGCGAACGTCTATTCCCACACCCACGACATCGTGGACGGGAGGATCGTCGTCACGCCGAAGACGGTCATCGGCGACGGCGTGCGCATCACCTACCACGCCACCATCCTGGCCGGAACCCACATCGCCGACGACTCCATGGTGGGTGCCGGCGCCATTCTCACCAAGGACACCCGCCCGCACTGGGTCTTCGTGGGCATCCCCGCCCGGCCGGTGAAGGAGAAGTCCGCCGAGGAGCGAGCGCGGAAGGCCCCCCCGACCAAGGACCCGTTCGCGAACGAGTGACGTGCGGCCGGGTCACGCGGGGTCCCGAGGTCTGTTCCGGCCGTCGCCTCGGCGTCCCAAGCCGGGGCCGTGGCGCCTGGGAGCCTCGGCGGGCCACGCTGGACGGACCCGCGTCAGGTCTCCTCGTGCTCGTACTTCTCCTTGAGGCTGGCCACCACCGCCGGATCCGCCAGCGTCGTGGTGTCTCCCACCGTCCGGCCCTCCGCGATGTCCCGCAGAAGCCGGCGCATGATCTTGCCCGACCGTGTCTTCGGCAGGTCGGCGGTGAAGATCACCAGCTCCGGCTTGGCGATGGCGCCGATCTTGGTCCCCACATGGTCGCGGATCTCCCGCATGAGCGCGTCGGTGGGCTCGAAGCCTTCCCTGAGGGTGACGAAAGCGGCCAGGGCCTGACCCTTGATGTCGTGGGTCTTGCCCACCACCGCCGACTCGGCCACGGCGGGATGGTCCACCAGGGCGCTCTCGACCTCCATGGTGCCGATGCGGTGGCCCGCGACGTTGAGGACGTCGTCCACGCGCCCCAGGATCCAGAAGTACCCGTCCCCGTCGCGCTTGGCCCCGTCGCCGGGGAAGTAGGTCCCGTTCCAGCGTGACCAGTACGTCGACCGATACCGATCCTCGTCCCCCCACACGGTGCGCAGCATGGAAGGCCACGGGGACGTGATGGCGAGGTATCCGGCGTCGGTCTCGTCCCCCGCATCCGTGAGGATCGTGGCCTCGATGCCCGGGAACGGCCGGGTCGCCGTCCCCGGCTTCGTGTCCACCACGCCGGGCAGCGGCGTGATCATGATGGCGCCCGTCTCGGTCTGCCACCACGTATCCACGATGGGACAGCGCTCTCCTCCGATGACGCGGTGGTACCACATCCATGCTTCGGGGTTGATGGGCTCTCCCACGGTCCCCAGGACCCGGAGCTTGGAGAGGTCGTGGCGGGCCGGCCACTGGTCGCCCCAGCGCATGAACGCACGGATGGCCGTGGGCGCCGTGTAGAAGACCGTCACGCCGTACTTCTCGCAGATCTGCCAGAAGCGGCCGCGGTCGGGTGTGTCGGGCGCTCCCTCGTACATGAGGACCTGGGCTCCGTTGGCCAGCGGCCCGTAGACGATGTAGGAGTGGCCGGTGACCCATCCGACGTCCGCCGTGCACCAGTACACGTCGCCGTCCTTGAGGTCGAAGACGGCCTTGGTCGTGGCGTAGACTTGTGTGAGGTATCCGCCGGTGGTGTGCACGACGCCCTTGGGCTTTCCCGTGGTGCCGGAGGTGTACAGGATGTAGAGGATGTCCTCCGCATCCATGTGTTCGGGCTCGCACTCGTTGGAAGCGCCCTCCATAAGCTCGTGGTACCAGTGGTCGCGTCCCGCCTCCATGGGGACGTTCAGCTTCTCCGAGAGCTCTCCGCCCCGGCGTACCACCACCACGTGCTCGACGGTGGGGGACGTCTTCAGGGCCACGTCGGCGTTGGCCTTGAGCGCGACGGTGCCGCCTCGGCGCCAGCCACCGTCCGCCGTGATGAGCACCTTGGAGCGCGCGTCGTTGTTCCGGTCGGCCAGCGACTCCGGGCTGAAGCCTCCGAACACCACGGAGTGGATGGCACCGATGCGGGCGCAGGCCAGCATGGCGATGGCCGCCTCCGGAATCATCGGCAGGTAGATGGTCACCCGATCTCCGCGCGAGACCCCGAGTCCCTTCAATGCGTTGGCGAACTTCGACACCTCGCGGTGAAGCTCCGCATAGGTATAGCTCCGGGTGTCGCCGGGCTCCCCCTCCCAGAGAAGGGCGACCTCGTCCCGGAGGGGGCCCGCGAGGTGCCGATCCAGGCAGTTGTAGGAGACGTTCAGCTTGCCGCCGAGGAACCACTTCGCGAACGGCGGCTTCCACTCCAACACCGTGTGCCACGGCTCGAACCAATCGAGCTGTCTGGCCCACTCCTCCCAGTACGCCTCCCGGTCCGCGCTCGCCCGTTCGTAGATGCCGGGGTCGGCGATCACCGCCGCTCGGCGGAACTTGTCGGAGGGGGGGAATCGGCGCTCTTCGTTGAGGAGGGCGCTCAGCGCCCCGGTCTCCCCGCTCATGGGCAGGTCCTTTGTCGCAGGAGTCTCGGACGTATGCAGGCACGGATGGCCCGGATCGCACCACGCAATCTGCACCTCGAGCCAGAGGAGGCAAGCACCGCACGTTCGCCCATACCCGTTCGCCGAAGCCTCCCCGACGCCCGCGGGACTGCCGTGGCCGGAGGGGAGCCGCGCGTCACCTCACGTCGAGGAATGGTGCAAGCCCGGGGTCCTCGAGCAGGGCGCGCAGCGCGCTCGCCGCCGTAGCCGCCATCGCGGAGACGTCGGGCGCCCCGGAGGCGATGCATGAGCGCGGTATGCGCACCTTGAACCGGATCTCGGCCTGGGCGGAGCCGGGGTCGGCGTCCAGCGTCTCCAGGTGCATCCGCAGCGTCAGCGGGGCTCGATAGCGCCGCGGGAGGTGACCCCGCGCGAGCTCGGCCAAAGCACCCAGCGACCCGGTGACGTCGCCGAGCTCCGAGAGGCTGCGGGCGTCCACCACCAGGGCGAGGTTCCCGGACAGCCCTCGCGACGTCTCGTCGAGAAACACGTCCAGGGTAGCCCAGTCCGGCCCGGGAGAAGGGTGGAAGAAGAGATAGGCGGAGCGTGTGGAGTCCCCCTCCCAGCGCCCCTGGAACTCGTAGCTCGTGGTCTTCTGGAGACCGGAGAGGCGCCACCCGGAGGGTTCGACCCCCTCCCGAACCGCCTCGACGAGGGGCTCCAGGGTCAGGATCGCTCCACCGTCCGGGCCGCTCATGCCGAAGCCTCGTACGGAAACGGAAAAGAGGACATTGTCATGCGTTTCATTGATTGACACAAAGAGCGGAACGCTTCTAATTTTCAGGTGTTTCTACGCTCCGGAAAGGAGCGGTGGGCGCGAGAATTATCGGGAAAATGACCATGCAGACAGAAACCACGGAGGTCCTCCTCCGCCACGCCCTGGAAGAGAGCGGGCAGCGCTTCACAGAGCAGCGTGCCGCGGTCTACAGGACACTGGTCGCGACGGATCAGCACCCTACGGCCGACGAGGTCTTTCTCGCCGTGCGCCACGACCTTCCCGGCATCTCCCTTGCCACGGTCTACAAGAGCCTGGAAACGCTCGTCGGGTGCGGTCTGGCAGTCAAGCTGACCTATGGCGACGGATCGGCCCGGTACGATGGGCGAACGGATCCCCATCACCACGCCCGCTGCCTGGCGTGCGGGAGAGTGACCGATATCGAAGGAAGCCTGCCCGGCCCGCAGCTCGACATGCTGCGTGAGCGGGCCGACGGATTCCTGGTCACGGGGTACCGCCTGGAGCTGTCCGGGTACTGCCCGAGCTGCGCCCCCCGAGCGAGCGTGTCCGCATAGAAGTCGGACTTGGCCCCCCTCACATACACGGTCCACGCCCCGGAGCCGCCCAAGCGGTTTCGGGGCGACTTCGTGCGCACCCGCACGTCCCGAGCCCGCTGCGCCTCCGCCTCCGGGCCCGTGCACATCATGCCCACGGCGGTGGCACGCCCCGGAGGCGTCGAGGATGTGGCCGAGCTGACGTCCTGGGCGAGAACCGAGGGCGCTTGCCTGATCCCGCGCGGAGGGGGCACGGGCATGCCGGGCGGCAACGTGGGGGCCGGTGTGATCGTGGACTTCGGCGGGTGGACCGAGATGGGACCCGTCGACTCCGACGCGCGCACCGTGCGCGTGCAGCCCGGGGTGACAGGCGCGCGTGTGGAGGCCGCGGCCCGCGCTGCGGGTCTCTTCCTCCCGGCCCTCCCCTCCTCCGCGGACCGCTGCACGCTGGGGGGTATGGTGGCGAACAACGCCGCAGGCGCCCGCTCGTTCCGCTACGGTGCGGTACGGGACTGGGTGGAGACTCTGGACGTCGTGCTGGCCGATGGCACGATCACGACGCTACGGAGCGGCCGGACGCCCTCCGAACCATTTCATCCGCTGCACGCCGCGCTTCTGGAGAAGCTCGGCTCCCCACCGGTAGCGTGGCCGAGCGTCCGGAAGAACTCCTCCGGGTACGCCCTGGATCGGTTCCTCCCGTCCGCCGACGCCGTGCCGCTGGTGGTGGGCAGTGAAGGGACCCTGGCCGTCGTGACGGGAATCGAGCTCCGCCTCGCTCCGGAGCCGGCGGAGCATGCCCTGGTGCTCCTTCCCCTCCCGGACCTCGATGCTCTCCTCGGCGTGGTGGCCGCTGCCGACGCCCAGCAGGCGTCCGCGTGCGAGTTCTTCGACGCGTCGTTTCTGGACGTCGCAGGTCTGCGCCGACACACGGACATCGGCACCCTGGCCGCCGACGCCGAAGCCCTGGCCCTGGTGGAGGTGACCGGCCCGCGCTCCGGGGTGGAAGCGGGTCTCGAGGGCCTCCGGGCCCTGGCAAGGAGCCTCGGCGTCCGGGCGCGGGAGGCCCGTGGGGGTGAGGAGCGCGAGCGGCTCTGGTCCATCCGCCACGCCGCCAGCCCGGTCGTCGCCTCGCGGGCCCGGGAGGGACTCGTCTCCGTGCAGTTCATCGAGGATTCGGTAGTGCCGCTCGCGCGCCTTCCGGACTACCTTCGTTCGTTGAAGGAGATCCTGGACCTCGAGGGAACGGAAGCGGTGATGTTCGGGCATGCCGGTGACGGAAACGTGCACGTGAATCCCCTGATCGACGTGCGCAGGCAGGGGTGGCGCGCACGCGTGCGGCGGATCCTGGAGGCCACGGTGGACCTGGTGGCGGAGCTGGGCGGCACCCTCTCCGGAGAGCACGGCGACGGTCGGATCCGGGCACCGTTCCTGGACCGCATCTGGGGCCGGTCCCTGGCGGATGCGTTCCGCTACGTGAAGCGGTCCCTCGATCCGTCGGGAATCCTCGACCCGGGTGTCATCGTCCCTCTGCCCGGGCAGGATCCCCTGGAGGGCCTGGCTCCGCATCGGGAGGTGCCCAGGTGAGCCGTCCGCGCGGACGGCGAGCCACGGCGCTCACCCTCGCCGCGGTGGGTATCAGCTTCGTCACCGGCGCTTTCGTCACGCCTCCGCGCCGGCGCCCCAGCGACGAGGTGATGCGGCTGGACGATCAGCTGCGTACCCTCATCGCCTCGCCCCACTGGCGGCATGCGCTGTGGAGCCTCCTGGTGGTGTCGCTGGACCGCGGTGACACCCTTTTCGCACAGGCGCCGGACTCCGAGGTGGCACCGGCCTCGAACATGAAGCTGCTCACCACCGCAGCCGCGTTCCGGGAGCTCGGTCCGGGCTTCCGCTTCCGCACGTACCTGCTCACCGCCGGCTCGGTTCGCGACGGCGTCCTCGACGGTGACCTGGTCCTCTACGGCATGGGAGATCCCGGTATCTCGGACCGGTTCTTCCCGTCGAGGACGACAGTGTTCGACTCCCTCGCCGATCAACTCCTGGCCCGGGGAATCCACTCGGTGAGCGGAGACCTGGTCGGGGACGCCTCGTACCTGGGAGGGCCGCTGCGTCCCCGGGGGTGGAACCCCCACGACCTCAACGACTACTTCGCGCCAGGCATTTCAGCGCTCTCGTTCAACGAGAACGTCGTGTCCATCCGGGTCGAGGCCAGCCCGCAGGTGGGGGCGCCCCCCCTGGTGCACACCATCCCGGACCACGCGAACCTCGACATGCAGAACGAGGCCCGCACGGTCCCCCGGTCGTCCCGGGCGCGACTGTGGATCGATCGACACGGGCCCATGGATCCCGTCGTCGTGGGCGGGACCATCGCCCAGGGCAGGCGTGACGTCTGGCGGGAGCTCACGGTGGCCGACCCCGCCGCCTTCGCCGTCTCCGTCTTCCGCTCGGTGCTGGAGGAGCGGGGCATCGTGGTCCACGGCGAGAGCCGCGTGGTTCGCGACCCGGCGGCGTCTTTGGTGGGATCGCGGGAGGTGATCGCCCCCGCGGCCGGGGAGCGCCCCCGGACCCGCATCCTGGCGAGTCACGTGTCGCCACCTCTGCGAGACTACATCGAGGTGGTGAACAAGCGAAGCAACAACCT